>Ga0315909_10003377_pt1 | contig 19504 bp, 9 predicted proteins | sample LakEriMetagenome_11_FD_203527 | JGI IMG/M metagenome (GOLD analysis project Ga0315909, IMG submission 203527) | Freshwater fungal communities from buoy surface, Lake Erie, Ohio, United States - Buoy 2 MA125 | ecosystem: Environmental > Aquatic > Freshwater > Lake | place: USA: Lake Erie, Ohio... | reverse complement strand
ATGGGAACTATTCACCAAACAAACTGGCAAGAGCGCCGAAGAGAGCCGCCGCTCCTTCAAATCCTTACCTCTAGGCGTTACATCTAGTTTCCAGCACTGGGATCCATATCCGATCTCAATCGTCTCTGCCAAGGGCGCCTACATGACCGATGTTGACGGTCGCCAGCTATTGGATCTATCTATGGGCTTTGGTGCGATGTTTGCAGGACATTTAAACCCAACTGTTATTGAAGAGATTCAAACTTCCTTAAAGACAGGAATGCTGTTTGTTACACCATCACCTACTTCAACTGATGCTGCACAAATGATTTGTAATCGATTTAAAATTGATCAAGTTCGCTTTACTAACAGTGGTACAGAATCAACAATGTATGCGGTCCGTGTAGCACGCTCTGCAACAGATAAAATGGGAATTCTTAAGGTCGAGGGTGGTTACCACGGTAGCTACGACCCTTTTGTAGTTTCAAGTAAGCCGGCACTAAACAAGGCTGGTGATCCTGAAGAACCAACAGCAGTAATTGATTCCAACTTGGTTCCAGGAGATATCTATGTCGTTCCATATAACAATATTCCAGCACTTGAAGCAATGTTCGAAAAGAATGCTTCAAAGATTGCTTGCTACATAGTTGAACCAGTTCTAGAAAACCTTGCTATTATCTTGCCAGATGAGGGTTACCTGGAACGCGTTCGTGAACTATGCGACGAATACAAGGTTGTTCTTATTTTTGACGAAGTTAAGACAGGGCTAACAGCAGGTGCACATGGTGCATCTGTTCGACTCGGTGTTGAGCCAGATCTAATAACTCTCGCTAAATCAATTGGTGGCGGAGTTCCTTTAGCTGCATTTGGTGGAAAAAAGAAGTACATGGATTTTGTAACAAACGGCAAAATGGCACACTTCGGCACATTCAACGGTAATCCCCTTGCAATGGCTGGTGTTCGCGCAATTGATCGCCTTTGTTCAGATCAAGCACTTGCTGATGCTGAAATGCTTAATCAGCAAGCGCTAAATCGCATCAGTGAAATCATTGCTGAATATCAATTGCCGGCACACACGGTTGGTTTCGGCGTCAAGGGTTGTGTTACTTGGTCTACAGAGCCAGTTCGTAACTACCGTGATTACAAAGCAACTGATTTCGGTGTTGCTGAAGCACACTGGTTGTTTGCACTTAACCGCGGAATCATCACGCCTCCGGGCCTAGATGAGCAGTGGTTGATCTCTTTGGCACATGGCCAAACAGAGATTGATCTACTTGTTGAAGATTTCCGCGAGTTTGCTAAAGCACTTCGAGCATAGCTCGCACTGCAGTAACCATCTGCTCTAACGGCATAGTTGGTAAACCAGGAAATTCGGGACCCTGCTCATCCATGAGCGGAACATGAACAAATCCACTGCGCACCTTGGTGCCCTTAAAATGATCTTGTGCCACATAAAAAACATGGTTACATAAAAACGCTCCGGCGCTTAACGACACTGCCGCCGGTACTCCTGCAACGTTAATCGCTTTAACAATTTCCTTGATTGGCAAGGTGCTTTCGTATGCAACTGGACCTTCCAAAACAATCGGCATCTCATTTCGCATGACGCCTTGATTATCTGCAAGCCGCGCATCATCCAAGTTAATTGCAATTCGTTCAGGGGTTATCTGTGTGCGACCTTCTGCCTGACCTAAGCAAATAACAACATCTGGATTGTGTTCAGCAATTAATTGCAATAGTCGTTCTGCAGATTGTGCATACGCCACAGGCAAGATTGCGGTGACAATGTTCTCGCCGCTGATCTGCTTAACAATTTCACCAGATGGGTTAAGTGTTGCCTTTCCAAAGGGCTCAAATCCAGTTAAGAGAATCATCATTACTTTTTAGCCACCTTCTTGATGTTTCGACGAAACCCATAGACTGCAAATCCAGTAAAGATGACTATAGAGAGTAAAAATCCAATTAGTAGAGAGGTCGGTGGTTCTTCCGCTGTAGACAGGACATACATATCCGGCATATAAAAGAAGAAGAGCGCAAAAAAACCATTTCTGCGAAATGAGGACCAGTTTTTATCTAGAAAGTTAACGACGGCTCTGCCTGACAAAATCGCATAAGGAACAGCAGAACATAGGTCAATCAGGAAATAAATCAAAGGATTAACGCCATATCCCCCAAAAACATCTCTTATGACAAGGGTCCGAATAACAACCCAGGCAAGAACCAAAGCAAGCCAAGTGCGCTGTGCTCTCTTGTCTCTCAGAAAGGAGAATCTAACCCTCTTATTCATATCTTCATAGGATAGAGGAAAAGGTTCCTTGCACTAAAGTGGCTGCTGTGAGCCCATCAATGTCATCGCAAAGTTCAAAGCGAGCGGGATACGTATTACATGTATTGACCGCAAGTGGCGCGGCAGCAGGCTTAGTGGCATTGCAAGCCATATTTAACGGTCAATGGCGTCAAGCCTTGCTTTGGCTTATTGTCTGCCAAGTCTTAGATGGATTGGATGGCCCAATCGCTCGAAAAATTGATGTGACGATCCATGCTCCGCGAATTGATGGTCACATATTAGATCTAGTTGTCGATTACTTAACCTGTGTTGTTGTTCCAGTTGCATTGCTTGCCCGATTAGAACTTCTCCCTATGAACTTCGAGGTTTGGGTAGCAGGGGTAATCTTTATTACCTCTGCATTATGGTTCGCACGGATTGACCAAGAAACCGATGATCATTGGTTTAATGGTTTTCCAGCGGTATGGAACTTAGCTGTTCCTTCATTCTTGATATTGGACGCATCCCCTATAGTTGTGATGATACTTTCGATTCTTCTGTGCGCATTACAACTTACAACAATTAAAATTCCTCACTTAGTGCGTGTCGAGTGGATGCGAAAGTTAACACTTCCGCTCACTGTTATATATCTGATTAATCTAACTTCGCTGTCATGGTCTTACTCAGATAAATTAGGAAGTCAACCAAATGGCCTAGAAGTATTTATACTCCTAGGTTTTCCGGCTTATATTGCCATCCTGTCGATTCGAAGAACCTGGTTTATGAAATCCAACTAGCCAGGTCCACGCCCTGCACAACCAGAACCATCAGAATAAAGACAATTACTCCACCGATGCGATAGATCTTTCGACCGTTTTCAGTGGTCTTCCAATCTGTCTCTGGTGTGTCTGTTATTGCATCCAGGTAATGAAGAATGAAGCCAGGCAACGCCATAACCACAAAACTCCACTTTAAGAAGGCTTCAGGTGATGAAAAGGCCCCTTCAATCACGTTTGATGCAAGTGCCATCACAAAGATCATTACGACAGTTTTGAATACGCCCTTTGGCAAATACAACTTCTTCTTAGGCAAGTTGTCTTCAAGGCTTAATGAGGTGATCTGTGGAATCGCGAACAACAATGTTCCTAGAACCAAGTTGAGGGTTGACCCAACAAACGGTGCAGCCATAATAAAGAAGACAAATACCTTAAAGACAAGCGAGCGGATTTTTTGATTCTGTGATGGCTTTCGGATCTCAACATGCAGCGCGCGAAGACGGATTGGATAATGCTCGACAGCTATATCTTCAAAGGCAACGCGTATCAACAATAAGCCGGATGCAATCAATGCTAGCTCGGTGCCGTAATCAGTGATTGGCAGTTCAAGGCGTGCCAAACCATTCATCGCAGCAACCATCTTCGTGATTACCCAGAATGTAAGCAATGTGCCAATTGCATAATCTGTAATGCGCTCCCACATGTCATCTTGATTTCGTACCAAGCGACGGAATGGACGGAACGCACTTGCAAGCAATGCTGGTGCAAAGAACAGAACCATCACACCAATAGCAGTTAGAAACTCAGGTCTGTTTGTAATGTTTCCAGTAAGTAATGCTGCAAGGAAGAAAACGGAGCCTGCAATAAATCCTGCAAACGCATCATAAATTGCAACCGCCATAATCAAGGCAACGATTCCCCATGCTGGCGGAAGTGCCTGACCACTTGTATTAACTGCAGCAACGATTCCTAGAATTAAACCAATAGGCATTAACAAACCTGCCCAGGATCCAATAATTGCTCGGATGGTGTTTCCATCTTGAATAGTACGTGTTAACAATGGTGAGAATCGATTGAATCGATGTGCAAGTGAAACGAAAACAAAATCAGTTTCATCTGTAAATCGGTTATCCCACGATTTGGAGAGATCTCCCTTACCTGGCTCGTTCTTTAACAACTTCAACGCACCTGATGAGACTGATTGCAAAGACTCTTGCTCTTGTTCCTCATCACTCTGCTTCTCATTACGTCTAATTGAAGTCAGTGCGGCGAGAGCTGCAAAGCCAGCTAAATGTAAGCCTTTCGTGGTCTCTGGATCACTCAGTGGGTCATACGGCTGTAATCCTGTTTTAACCTCCTTTTCAGGAGCTGGAATAACTGGGGCGCTCTCTTCATCCACTTTCAGATTGGGACATTTGTTGTCCCACTGGACAACACCTTCTTCGTCCTTACAAAACTCAATCTCTTTCTGACTTACAGTTCCGTTGTCATCATAAACCTCGATGGTGATTGAATGAAAACCTGGAGGAATTTCATCTGGAATTGTAATATCAAGATCTTCTACTTCTGATTGTGATAGTCGGTCGATAACAACCTTTTGCTCGGCTGCAACGGAAGTTGGCAGAACAAGAAAGTTCAAAAGAATAATCGCGAACAGGATCACTTTTTTCATCACTATCGTGGTCTCACATTGACGGTTACCTTGACTTTTTGTCCTGGTTTCAATCCAGTAACAGTTGCTGTCGCACTATTTTTATTTCTTGATGCAGCAGGTTTCTTTGAAATCACTGCTTTTGAAGGCACTTTCGCGGCTGCTGCCTTCGCTGCCGTTGCTACCTTTGCAGCTACGGTTGCAGCGGCGGCGGCCCTAGTTGCGGCCGCAGACTTAGTTGCAGACTCAGCCTTTACAGCAACCGCTTCCTCTGCCTTTGTCTGTGCCTCCTCGTTAGCTTCCTCAGCTGTTTCCACTGCAATTGCTTGTGCATCTGCCGCAGCATCAGCCTTTGTCGCAGTCTCTGTAGCAACTTCTTGAGCTTCCTCAGCCTTTACCTTTACTTCTTCAATCTTCTTATTAATCTCCGTGCGTGCAGTTTCAGTTGTTGCTTTTGCTGCCTGTTCTGCTAGCGCAGCTTTCTCATTAAGAATCTTTAAAGCAGTTTCTGCTGCAATACGGGCAGCTTCAATTGCGGCAATTTTTTCAGCGGTTGCCTTCGCTGCCGCATCTGCTGCAATTTTTGCCTTCGCTGCCGCATCTGCTGCTTCTTTTTGTTCACTTGCAATACGTGCAGCAGTTTCCACCGCAGCTTTTTGAGCTGCAGTTGCCGCTGCTTTTGCTTCTGTTGCTTTGGTTGCAGCGGTGGCAGCAGCTGCGTTTGCAGCGGCTTTAGCGGCTGCGGCAATTGCATTTGCTTGAGCAGAAGATTGAGCTGCTGCGGTCTTCGAATTGAGTGAGTTGATTGCAATTTCGACTTGCTTCTTTGCATTTGCAGCATTTGATTTCGTCTTTGCTGCTTCAGTTGCTGCAGTTGCTGCAGCCTTAACGGCAGCAGTGGCTGCGGCTGCGGCTTCATTTGCGCTCTTGGTCGCTGCTGCTTTTGCGGCGGTCGATGATGTTGCATTCCTTAGTGCGGCGGCTGCGGCGGCTGCAGCCTTTGCTGCTGCATCTATTGCAGCCTTTGCTGCTGCTGCATCTATTGCAGCCTTTGCTGCTTGTGCATCTGCAATTGCTTGTGCGGCGGCTGCGGCGGCTGCTCTTTCCACTGCGGCTTTGGCGGCGGCTGCGGCGGCGGCTGCATCGGCTGTTGCCTTGGAACTTGCTGCGATTGCTGCTGCATCTGAAATTTTCTTTGCGGCAGCGGCAGCATCAGCGGCAGCTTTTTCTGCGGCTGCTTTGGCGATGGCCTCTGCAGCTGCTCTATCCGCAGCTGCTCTATCCGCAGCAACTTGCGCAGCGAGTGCTGCAGCGCAAGTTGCATCGCAGGTAGGAATAATGACTTGAGCGGAAACAGTAATTGTTACAACAATTTCCTTGAAAACTCCGTTTGCATCAGTAACACGTACTGTGAATGTAAAGGTTCCGGCCGTTGTCGGGGTACCACTAATTTGTCCAGTGACAGGATCTAAAGAAACGCCAGCTGGCAATGTTCCGCTTGATACCGAGTATCCGAATGTTCCAACACCGCCGGCTGCCGCTAAACTCAATACATAGGCAGTGCCGGTTGTTCCCGCTGGCACTGGTGAGGGAGCAGAAAAAGCTATCTCTGGCTTGATTACAAGGGTTGGGTTTGAAGTTTCGGTCAAAGTTCCTTCTGAATTTTGCGCCATAGCGGTTAGAACAATGAATTTTTCAAGCTCATTTAAAGTAGGTGTAAAGGTGTTTGATGTTGCACCCGAAATATTGGTGCATGTAGAAGAATCTTGTGGATCGATACATGATTTCCACTGAAAAGTAACTGTCGGAGTTGGTGATCCATTGAATTGAATGGCTGATGTCAGAAGTGAACCAACATAAGGATCTCCCGTAGGTTGCGCTCCACTAGCTAGAGTAGGTGAGCTTGATTGCATAGGTGTTGCTGCTGCTGAAGCTATTGAGGAGACCGAATCCCCGTTAGCGTTTGTTGCTTTAACAGTGAATGTGTATGCAACTCCATTTGTGAGCCCGGCCAAAGTTAATGGTGATCCAACCCCTGAGATCGTCGATCCATCATTTGCCGTGATTGTGTAGTCAGTGATTGTTGATCCGCCATTGTTTGTGGGTGCGGTGAATGTGATGACAACACTTCCATTGCCTGCCGCAGCCGTAACATTCGTTGGTGCATTTGGGACTGTTGACGGGGTAAAGGAAGATGATGATGTAGAGGCGGCTGAAGTGCCAATGCCATTTATGGCAACAACTTTGAATGTGTAGGAAGTTCCGTTTGTTAATCCATTTACGGCGCAACTCTTGGTTGGCGCAGTCGTTGTGCAACTACCGGCTGCAATATTTCCAGCGGTGTATGCCGTTGCTACATATCCGGTGATCGTTGATCCTCGTGAATCTAGAGGCTCATCCCATGTTGCTGTTGCCGATGCATTGCCTGCCACGGCGGTGACATTTAGAGGTTCGGACGGCTCAGCATTTATTGCTGCTGTTGTTGACGCAGTTGATGCCAAGGAAGTTCCTGCAGCACTTGTGGCTGTTACTTTAAATGTGTAGTTGCTACCAGCAACTAAATTTGCCGAGACATCACAAGTGGTGGCTGGCGCTATTGCTGTGCAAGTAGCACCAATTACTGCATTTCCATCGGCGCTATAGGCCTGGACTAGGTATGAAGTAATTGGGGATCCATTGGAGGCTGGCTCAGCCCATGACACCGTGACTTTTCCAGTCCCTGGGATCACTTGAAGACTAGTTGGCGCACTTGGAGCTGTAGCAGGTGTGACGGAGTTCGATGCAATTGATGACGCTGACGCAGTAGTTGAGCCCGCACTATAAACAGTTGAATTAGATACGACTTTAAATGAGTATACAGATCCATTTGCTAGCCCAGTGACTGTGCAAGGACTAGTTGATGTCGTACAAATTGCACCTGAAACTGCATTTCCATTGCTGTCATATGCCTGCACTGTGTAATCTGCAATAGTAGAACCGTTTGTGACCGCACCACTAAATGCAACAGATGCTTGTCCATCTCCTGCTGTAGCAGTAATCGTGGTTGGCGCACTTGCCGCAGCTTGTGGAGTGACTGCCGATGTTGCAGAAGATGCAACTGAATTACCAATTTCATTCGTTGCAAAAACTGTAAATGTGTAAGCAGTTCCGTTGGTCAGCCCTGTAACCACACACGATGATGCATTGGCTGCTTCGTCACATGTAAATCCACCAGGTGATGCAGTAACTGTGAAGCCCGTGATTGCAACGCCACCGTTATTGAGCGGTGCAGTGAAGGAAATTGTTGCTGCACCTGCAGTTGAAACCGATGCAGATACAGATGTTGGTGTATTTGGAACAGTTGCTGGGATTGCCGCATTGGATGCCGCAGATGCAGCTGAAGTGAAAAGCCCATTATTGGCTGTTGCTTTAAATGTGTACGGGGTTCCGTTTGTTAAGCCAGTGACAACGCAACTTGTTACGCTCGAAGATGCTTGGCAAGGGGTACCAACTGCATTGTTATTAGCATCGTATGCAGTGATCGTATATGTAGAAATAGCAGGTCCGCCGGTTGCGCTTCCAGTAACCGGGTTGAAGGTGACTGTCGCTTGAGTATTGCCACGCACTGCGTTTACACCTGTTGGCGCATCTGGGGCTCCGGCTGGAGTCACTGAGGCTGATGTAGCAGGGGCAGATGTACCAGTTGAGTTGCCTGCGGTGACGCTAAATGTATAAGCGGTTCCATTTGTTAGTGGTGAAATAGAACAAGAAGTATTTGGTGAATAGATAGTACAAGTTGCACCACCCGGTGAAGCGGTAACTACATATGAACTTGGAGCCCCGCCGTTGCTGTTGGGCGCAACTGTAATTGTTGCCCCTGAATCTGAACCAGTTACAGAAGAAATCGTTGGAGTTAGTGGGACTGCAATCTTCCACTGCGCAATTACTGTTGAGTTTGCCGATCCCATTGTTGTTGAATAGCCGGCTGCGCGCACATTTGTTCCATCGCTCCACCCATCAAATGTGAAACCTGTGCGCCCAAACCCAGTTGCATCGTTATACGAAATACTTGCACCTTGAACGGCTGTGGTTGCAGCAGGAGTTACACCAGTCGTTGCTCCATTGGTGTTGTAAAAAACCTTAAAGGTGTTATTTGCATACTGCGCGGTTGCAGTTATTGGCGAAGCATCTGTTCCTAATGTATAGAAAGCACCGGCAGGATAGGTAACGCTGCCAATGAGCCATCCGATAAATACAGATCCTAATAATGAATATCCTGTAGATGCTGCTAATTGAACTATTGCGCCATGTGAGTCAGAAATCGCTGGAGCATTTCCATTTGATCCTGCTCCTGCGGCAAATGTGATCGTGTAACTATTTGCGGTCCAGCTTGCATAGAAAATGTAGTTTGATGCGGATAACGGTGTTTGAATCCCGGCGATTGCTCCATCTGAATCTGTAACTACTGTCCCGCCTTGATTAGCCCAACCGTTAAAAGTGAATCCAGATCTTGTTGGAGTTACATTGAGTGTGATTACTTGACCATCAATACAAAGGCCAGCGGTCACACATTCTGCATCAGTTGCTAGGTCATTAGTAGCAAGTAAGCCACCGTTGACGTTGTATCGAACATCAAAGAGGCGAAGCCACTGCGCAGTAATGGTTATAGCCGCCTCAGAGCTCACCCTGTATGTATCGCCAGCTTTGTAAGTAACCCCATTAATCGCCCAACCGGCAAAGAGGTAATTAGTAGTTGAAATTGTTGTGGAAACATCCACCCCAGAACTCAAGGTTAAATTCGCACCATATGCCACAGATGTATTGCTTGGGAAAGCTGTGGTTGTTGTGGCTATACCTTTGTCGTAAGTGACAGCAATTGTTTTTGGAGTCCAGATTGCATAAACGGTGACGTTATCTGTTGGTACATAAGTAGACCCACTGACTGTAGTTCCTGCAACATTTTTCCAACCACCGAATGTGTATCCCGTGCGAGACAACGATGAACCATCATTCAAAGTTATCCCAGCAGAGCCGGTTGTATATGTCGCATCAGCAACTGATCCTGTTCCACCATTGGCGTTGTAGGAAACTGAGTAAGAGATACCTGCCCAAATTGCATACAGCGTGCGAGTCTGAGTTGGTGAATAAGGGTTGACCACAGCTGCACCGGATGTAGTTTCAGACCATCCAACAAATGTATAACCTACATAGGTCAATCCAGTTTTATCTGGCAGCGACAGCGGAGTAGATCCGAATGTGAAGGAATCAGTGGCTCGACTTGGTGATCCTGTTGCACCATTAGCGTTATAAGTAACCACATACACTTGAGGTGTCCACTTCGCATACACAGTCAAATTGCTGGCTGCGGTATATGTAGCAGCAGAGCTAGCTATTGAATCTGTTGCATTCGCATACAAAGTTCCGGTCCCGTTAGATGCCGTACTCCATCCGGCGAAGGTGTAGCCAGATTTTGTCATTGTGCCCTTAGCGGCAATTGAATAACTGTTACCAAAGGTGAAGCTGCCGGCAGCTGCCACTGTTCCGCCATCGGCACCGTTCCCGTTATATGTAATTGTGTAGGTAGTTGGCGACCACTGCGCAGTCAAAGTAATTGTTGCTGTGGGTGAATAACTTGATCCATCTACCCCGACTGAAGCGTTTGAAGGATTGTTCCAGCCTGTAAAGGTATTTCCCGTCTTCGTAGGTAAGGGCAAAATTAATGGTGTGCCAAGTGTGTAATTGGCTGTTGTGGAAGCCAGGCTTCCGCCATCAAGTGAATATGTCACCACAAAAGGTGCCGGTGTAGCAGATGTAGAAGATGCAGCGCCTGTCACCGAGCCGGTGGTGTTAACAGCTGTTGCCTTGAATTTATAGGCTGTTCCGTTTGTTAAGCCATTAATGACACATGACAATGGTGATGAACTTGCAAGGACCGTACATGTTTTCCCAGAAATGGCAGTTGTTCCCGTGCTGTCAAAGGCTTGTACTGAGTAAGAATTTGCTGGACCAATAGTGGTGCCACTTGCTGCAGCACCTGTCACTGTAGCTGTAACAGTTGTATTTCCTGAGACCAGTGTTGAGACTGTCGGTGCACCAGGTGATGCTGGGCGCCACAAAGCATATAAAGTGATATTCGAGTAATAAGTCTGCGAAGTTCCGCCGGCTAGCGATGTACCTGATCCATCTGCGGCAGTATTCCAACCTTGTAACGTGTATCCGGTTCGCGTTCCAGCCGTCGTCGATAGTGTTACTGGAGTACCTGCGGTTATAGATACACTCGAACTAGTTGAACCACCATTACCGTTATATGACAAGGTATATGAATTAGCACTCCATTTTGCATACAAAGTTATTGAAGCTGTTGGTGAGTAGCTCTTTGTAGTGGTGCCACTAACGGTGTCATTTGGATTTGAATAAATCGTTCCTGATGCAACAGCTGTAACACTCCAACCACCGAAGGTATAACCAGTGCGTGTCAATGTTCCAATTGCTGATGGGACAAGCGCCGTACCTCCGAAGGTAAAGTTCTGTGAAGCAGTTGCTGGAGCTCCATTTCCACCATTGGCGTTATATGTAACAACGTAGGTATTTGGTGACCATAACGGAAATAAGATGATTCGGGTTGAGGGCGTATATGAGCCGGTTAAAACCGTCACTGAATTTTGTGTTTCGCCCCATCCAATAAAAGTATGTCCTGTCCTATACAAGGTATTAGCACCTGGCAAGGTGATTGATCCGCCGGAAGAGGCTTGAGTGATCGATGCCGGCCCTGTTCCACCGGTGCAATATTGCCCGGTCGGTCCACAATCCCAGAAATCGACGCGTGCCACAGAGTTAATAACAAAATCATTTACCGTTGCTGAGTTTGTATTTCCTGCGACATCAGATGCGACACCTTCGGCTATTCGAAGAAGTAGTTTTCCTGCAGAATTAACGACAACACCTGAATTTGTCGCAGTAAATGTATAACTCTTACCAGAACCTGAGAGTGTTGTACCGACTGACCAACCACTTGAGTTTGCATCCTTTGTAATTTCACTTATCAGTAAACCACTTACTGTTTCTGAAAAGGTTACAGTAATTGTGTAATTAGTAATTGCAGTGTTGCGTGCAATCAAATCATTTGCTCCACTCGCAACAGAACTACTTAAGATAACCGTTGGTCTTGCGGTATCAATCACAACTCCTGCTAGTGCGGCGGACGCTGTTGAGGTTCCCCCGTTATATGTTTGCTTTGCCGTAAACGAGTAAGTTCCGTCAGGTAAAGTAGAAAAAGTGCATGTACCAGTTGTAGAAGAAACTATGAAGGTGCAGGTTACTGATGATCCCGATGCAGGTGTTGCGGTAACTTCAACCGACGCACCGGCTATCAAGCCAGAGACAGAAATATCAGGTGTGTTGTCTGAAGTTATCTTGTCTGAGTTCGATGAACCAAGATCTGAAGATGTCGCAAGTGTAGGAGCACCTGCCGAGACAATCCATTTTGCATACAAAGTCACAGATCCACTCGCTGCATAGGTCGTAAGGCCTCCTGCATACGTTGTTCCTGTCCCGTCCTGTAACGTGTTCCATCCTGCAAAAGTTGCACCGGTTTTTACAAGATTTCCTAAGTTTGCAAGGGTGGTATTTGCAGCAGTTCCTTTTGCTGTTGTTGGGACCGGCGCGGTTCCACCAGTATTTCCGTTTCCGTTATAAGTGATTGTTGAATTCCAGCGTGCGTAAAGCGTTACATCACCTGTGGTTGCGTATGTTGCACCTGTTGCATAATGTGTGCCTGCTCCATCTGCAGCAGTGTTCCAGCCATCAAAAATGAAATTAGTTCTGGCAAGTGTTCCTGTGTTTGTAGGTAAAACCGTTGTGCTTGCGCCAAGCACAGTGATGGTGACTGGCGCGTTTCCTCCGGTGTTGGAATTTCCTGAAAATGTGATTGTCGAGGTCCATTTTGCATATAAAGTAACAACTGCGTTTGTATTGTAGAGATCACCAGGAGTGTAAAGGGTTCCAGTTGCATTTGCTGCGGTGTACCAACCACCAAATGTATAACCGGTTCGAGTAACACCTACAGCTGCAACTACTAGATCTTCTCCTTCAGAACTTTGTACTTGCTTTGCAGGTGCTGTACCAGTGGCACCATTTAAGTTGTAGTTAATAACTGGTCGAGTTAATTGGAGTGTTACTGATCCCGCGATTCCATTAACGGTGTTGGCTGCATTTGAGACAATGTTTGCCGCACCTATCGCTGTATTTCCGCCACGGAAACCACCACGACCATGTCCACCATTGTCATTGCCCGAACTACATGAGTAGGCAGGGGTCGCACCGCCATCTTTACCGCCATCTTTACCGCCACCTCCGCCGCCTGAGTATCGGTTATATCCGTAACTAACTCCGATTGATCCGTAAGTAAAACCATTCGATGAAACCGAGGCTTGCCCCGCTGCGGATTCGGTGTTGTATTGCGAACCACAGCCACTGCTTGCACCGCCGCCGCCACCTCCGCCGGCAACGATGATGATTGAGCTTGTTGAGGTCCCGTTTTTAGTAACCACGGTTGCCGCGCCACCACCACCAGATCCGCCATTGTTTGTTAGGCCATTACCTCCGTTGTAATTATCGTTCGGGTAAGTATCAGATCCACCAGTTATGCCACTTCCTACTCCACCAGGAAAGAAAAGAATTTCGTCACCCTGTGTGAAGGAATAGCTGGCTTGAATTTTTCCACCAGCACCGCCGGCACCTTTTGCACCGTTCGCGCCAGATCCACCAATTGCAATCACATCTAAAGATTTAAATCCCCAGGGAAGTATAAAATTATTTTGACCAGAATAACTCTTGGTGCAAGTTGGTTCTGTCCACGTCCAACCTTCTGGACAATAAGAATCCATCCAGATTGCATAAAGGGTGAGATTGGTCCGCGGAGTGTATGCAGCACCGGCTTTGTAATTAACTCCACTTCCATTCGCAGCCGTATTCCAGTTCATGAAACGCTTTGTACCTTTTAAGCCTGAATAAGTTGCAAGAGTTAATGATTGGCCAGAAGAACTTTGTGTTTGACTCGCTGGCGCAGGCGCAGAACCACCAGTTACATCATATGTAACTGTGATAACAGGAATCGAATACTTAACAATTACAATTCCTTGACTTCCTGCGCCACCTCCAACACCATCAGTAGCTCCTAAATAACCAGCATCGCCACCGGAGCCATAGGTTTGTGCGCCAGCAGACCATTTAAATGGGCCAGGTTTAGAGTATTCGTATGAACTTCCGCTAATAGTTGATGTTCGATTTGCAGAGGTAACCGAACCACCTGCTCCCCCTGTTGCAGCGTCAACGCTATTTGAGTCATTTCCTACAACACCGGCTGTGCCCGTAAATGTTGCTCCCAAGAAAACTATTCCTGAGCTTGAGTAACCGCCACCGCTTCCTCCGGTTTGTATTGCAGTCGTAAGATTTGGTCTAGATCTGGCACCACCACCATTGCCGCCAGTTAAATAAGTGCTTCCACCGTTTCCCGCTACCGCCGCCGTTCCTATTGTGTAATTCCAGGAATTTCCGCCGCCGCCGCCGCCAACTTTTAGAGTTCCAAATGAACTGTCTCCTCCAGCAGTACCTCGTGAAGTGCTTGTAGTGGCAGTGCTATTTGCTCCACCTGCGCCACCAGCGCCAACAGAAATTGAAATTGATCCAGAAATTCCAACAGTGGATTGAAAATAACCACCTGCACCACCGCCGCCGCCAGTTGCATAAATTTTTGAATCGCCACCACCGCCACCAGCAGCAACTATTAGTACTTCTGCTTGAGTAATGCCAGCCGGAACAGTCCAGTCACAACTACCAACAGTTGCGAAAGTTAAAATTGTTACGCCATCATTCGTTTCATTATTGGATGGAGTACATGCAGCTGCATTTGCAGTAACTGGAATTGAAACTAATAACCCTGAAATAAGCGCTGTTGTAAGAATTGAGGCCAATCTTGGGCGCGAAGATCTTCGCTTTGAGCGCACCAAATCAAGGATCACTTTTACCTCTTTATTTAGCCTTAAACGAGAGAGGCTTAAGCGTAAAAGCGGGGTGATTGGTCATCTATAGAAAAGCACCTAATGGGGTGATGTTCACCCGTAAAGATCACCCAAAACAGGGTGAGATTGAGAATTTACTTAATAAAGCGACAGAAGAAAAGCCCCAAGTGTGAAAGGCACTCGAGGCTTAACTTGTGCGCGCGAAGGGATTCGAACCCCTAACCTTCTGATCCGTAGTCAGATGCTCTATCCGTTGAGCTACGCACGCTTATTTATTTATGAACCGCAATAGTACCCGCTTTTTATACATGACCCAAATGCCCCTCAACCCCTTTAAGCAAAGCCCCTTATAAATCAAGCGTAAGCGAGCAGTACAAAGGGTGCAGCTATGTCAGTCAGAAAAGTTAAAGCCCTGCCTGTCGAAGAATGCTTGTGAGGTCCACATTTTTTACCCGAGGTTTACCCTTTGGCTCACCAGCTGCAACTTCGGCTTCATTGATCTTTTGCCAGTGTTCCTGGGTAACAACAACTTGATGAGTCAGTAGTTCTGAAATATCGCCAGCGTTTTTGGGGCTGTTCAAATCTGACACTAGAAGCTCGATAACCGCTGCTGCATCTGATTTATTTGTACCAATTACTCCTGATGGGCCACGCTTTGCCCAACCCACAACATAGATATTCTCTGTGACTCGACCATCCGTGTTTACAACTTTTCCATTCTCATATGGAACGCCAGTAATCCCCTGTGCTTGATAACCAATTGCAGTTATAACTAGTCCGCACTTGATGGTTACATCACCGTTTGGGGTTGAGTAAACAACTCCTTCGACTCGATCTGTGCCAAGAATTTCCTTTGGTGTGTGTTGGAACAAAAACTCCATTGTGCGTTCATGTTCACTCTTTGGATTTTCTGCAATTAATAGCATCGCGTCCAAATTACTTTTTACATCTTTCTCTGGCTCTGAACCTGCACGAACTATTGCGGCTTCGATATCTTCTTTGCGCATAAACACATTTGTGTGTTCTAATTTAGGTAGCTCACGAAGTTCAGGTGAGGTGAATGCTGCGTGTTCTGGCCCGCGGCGCGCACTGATGTATACCTTGCGAATATTGCTCTGCTTAAATGCATCAATTGCGTGATCTGCGGTATCTGTCGGGTCTAGTTCGGTTGGTTCTAATGCCAACATGCGGGCAACATCCATCGCTACATTGCCGGCACCAATTACTACTGCGGTGTCAGCATCTAAAGGTGTATCCACGCCAACAAAATCAGGGTGTGCGTTGTACCAAGGCACAAAGACTGCTGCAGATAAGGATCCGCGCAGCTCTTCACCCGGTATCCCAAGCTTCTTACCGATTGAGGATCCTGTGGCAATTATGACCGCGTCATACTTTTCTTGTAATTGAGCGACAGTTATATCGCTGCCGACTTCAACGTTTGCAAACAATCTAAAGTTTTCGTTATTAGCAATCTTCTCAAAAACTTTTGAGACAGTTTTAATCTTTGGATGATCTGGAGCAACACCGCTTCGGACTAATCCCCATGGTGTTGGAAGACGTTCGATCATGTCGATTTCAAATAAACGATCTTCGGTAGCAAGATTTTGTAGGGCTTGAGCAGCGAAGTAACCTGCAGGGCCTGCCCCAACAATTGCCACTTTAAATCTAGACAAAACCGCTCCTTTAATCATCTGCACCAACGACAGAAGTCTATCTCTTACTCTCAGGCACGCGTGTTATGGTCACTTTATGAAGAAATTTGCCGCATTTGTGACCCTTCTGTTGTTGCTTTCTGGGTGCGCGCAAACAGCCACTGAAAGTTCAAATGAAGATGGGGTTCCAGTTAAGTTTTACTTTGTCTCAGATACTGCTCGTGGATTTAAACTCTTTTCTGAAACACAACCATTGATCGCCGCTAACGATTTAAATCTGCAGGTTGTTTCAGATCTTGTTACTGGAAACATCACTCCACTAGATCCTGATTATTCAAACCTGTGGGGTGGGAATAACACTGTTAATTCAGTCAAGGTTAATGAATCAGTTGCAACCGTTGACTTGGGTGAGATCTCTTTGAATGTCGGAGCCGAAGGTGAACAGCGCGCAATCGATCAAATTGTTTGGACCCTTACCGAATTTGCACCAGAAATTACATCTGTTGCCTTTACAGTAAATGGTGAAGTTGTTGAATCCTTTGCTGGCCATGTTGACACAACCTCTGCATTTGTAAGGGTTATGGATTATGAGGTTTTGAATCCACTTCAAATTAGCTCCATTAATCAAGGTGCAGAGTTAACTTCTCCGGTAACAATCTCTGGTCAGGCTTGCACTTTTGAAGCAAATGTTGTCTGGAAGCTTTTCCAAGATGACAAGGTTGTACAAGATGGTTTCACTACCGCAACAACTGGTTGTCCAGATCGTGGGGATTGGAACATCTCCATTAATGATCTAAAACCAGGCGAGTACACAATCCAGGTTTTGGAGTATTCAGCAGAGGATGGTTCACTTTTTGCGATAGATGACAAAAAGTTTTCAGTTAAATAAGTGCGGAGACGAGGAGATTTGAACTCCTGAAGGGTTTAACCCCTTACCTCGTTAGCAGTGAGGCGCACTCGACCGGGCTATGCGACGTCTCCTTGTTACAGAGCTAGTTTAGCGCACCCCTTTGGCTGCGCCATCCCCGCCTTGTAGGCTAGATATATGGAGAATTCAGATAAGGCGTTAAATACTGGTGCAAAACGTGTTTATGACGTGGCTCCATCAGAGATCTTTGCCGAGTTTATGAAAAGTGGTTGGGCACCAACTCCTTTAACTGGAATTACTCAAGATGAAGTTGTTTCTCATTGTGTTCGTCGTCGCGCTGAATTATCTGCCGCGTTTACCGGAGTTCGTTTGGTAATTCCAAGTGGTGGACCAAAGCAACGCAGTAATGACACTGATTACTTGTATCGCCCTCACACCGCATTTGCTTATTACACCGGTGTTCAAGGTGTCGAGGCACACCCTGATTCAGTTCTTGTTATGGATCCAGCGGATGGCGGACACAATCCAATTTTGTTTATCAATCCGCGCTCTACCCGTGATACCTCTGCCTTTTATACCGATGCAAAGAATGGCGAACTGTGGGTTGGTCGCCGCTTTACAACTGATGAGGCATCACAGCGTTATGGGATTGAGGTCCGTGAGATTGCAGATCTTCAAAAGTTTTTAAAGGGAAAGAAAAGTGCAGCGCTTCATGGTTTTGATGAAGTTGTTGATGCAGTCGTTAAAGAGCATCCTCGAGATACCGAATTACTAGAATTTGTCTCTGTTGCTAGATTAATAAAAGATGAGTACGAAGTTAATGAAATGCAGAAAGCTGTAGATGCAACCCACCGTGGCTTTAATGATGTTATTCGCGCGTTGCCAGCTGCAGTTGCAACACCTCGCGGAGAACGTGTTGTTGAGGCCGCGTTCTTTGGTCGTGCGCGTATCGAAGGTAATGATCTTGGCTACAACACAATCGCCGCTTCTGGTTCACATGCCTGCGTACTGCACTGGAATCGCAATGATGGTGATGTAAGAAATGGAGACTTGTTGCTACTTGATGCCGGTATAGAAGTTGATTCTTATTACACCGCCGATATCACCAGAACTTTGCCAATTAATGGAAAGTTCACACCAGCTCAGCGTGCGCTTTACATGCTGGTTTATGAGGCTCAAAAAGCTGGAATTGCAGCGGTTAAGCCTGGTGAAAAATTCTTAAGCATTAATAGGGCAAGCCACACAGTTTTGGCACAGGGTTTAATCGATATGGGAATTCTTACAATGAGTTTGGATGAAATTATGGATCCTGCAGTTGGATTGCATAAGCGCTGGACTTTGCATGGTGTTAGCCACATGCTTGGAATGGATGTTCACGACTGTGCCCACGCTCGCGCAGAGCAGTACCGTGATGGAATTCTAGAAGTTGGAATGTGTTTAACTGTTGAGCCTGGTTTATATATACAACCAGATGATGAGCTATTTCCAGTTGAATACCGTGGAATTGGTATTCGAATCGAAGATGATGTTGTTGTTACTGAAGATGGTTGCTTGAACTTAAGCGAACATATTCCACATCACCCAGATGAGATTGAAGCCTGGATGGCTTCACTGCGCTAACTGCAAACCGATCCACGCAGCTAGTAAGCCAATACCTAATGACATAACTAGGTTTACCCATGCCTCTTTGTGTCGCTTCAATTCATAGGCAAGATAGATGTCCAACATAAAAGTCGACCAGGTCGTAAACGCACCAGCAAAACCAATTGCAAATAAATCAAAGCCTGCTTCGACTCTTCCGTACGTCAAGCCCAGCAGAAAAGATCCAAGAATGTTTACGGCAAAGATTCCGTAAGGTTTTGCTGTATAGTTACGAATCTTTTGATCTACAACAAATCGCATTGGGCCACCAACAGCGGCTCCAAGAAGAATAAGTGTCATTCTCATGAGCGCACCGGAATCACTTTGCGCGCAAGTGGTAGAACAACAATTACTGCAATCAGTGAGAGAAAAACATTTTGGGCAAGAAAGAGCATTCCACCTTCAATTGGTTCAAGGGAATGCGCAGTCACTGCAGAAAAAGTAGTAAAGCCGGCACAGAAACCAGGCAGTAAAAGTAAGCGTAATTGGCTGATTCCACGTCGTTCCATCAATACCAAAAGTGCTGAAGCTAAAGCTACTCCTGCCACATTTGCAATCAGAGTTCCCTGACGATCATCCGGAAAGATTGCACCGATTCCGTAACGTGTCAGTGTTCCTGCGACGCCACCCAGAGAAACTAGAACTAATGAGTTCAGAGTGGGCGCGCTATCTT
>Ga0315909_10003375_pt1 | contig 19510 bp, 20 predicted proteins | sample LakEriMetagenome_11_FD_203527 | JGI IMG/M metagenome (GOLD analysis project Ga0315909, IMG submission 203527) | Freshwater fungal communities from buoy surface, Lake Erie, Ohio, United States - Buoy 2 MA125 | ecosystem: Environmental > Aquatic > Freshwater > Lake | place: USA: Lake Erie, Ohio... | reverse complement strand
CAAGAGTTAGAGGTAAGTTTAGTGGTAATTTAAAAACACCTGATTCCGAATTAACAATGGACTATTCATCCTTATCAACAGAAGCTAAAGATGAAAAAGCTATGTTATGGGAAGAACTAAAAACAAGGCTTGAAAGATTACGTCCAGAAAAAATGATGGAACAAAAGGCTTTACAAGCTGAGAATTTAAACAAATTATTAAAGTTAAGGGCATTCCAAAGTCCATATACGGTTATTTAATAATTTTATGTCAGTATTCAGGTCAATTCCATCTAAAAGAATAATAAATGGTCATGAGATTGTGACTTCAGATGTTGCTGTTGTAACAAATTCTAAATACACAACAAACGGCGAATCGGCAATTGTCATCAAAGGAGTTGAACTTTGTGAGTTATTTTTAAATTCAAAAACTACAGACCATGTGGTTATAAAAGCACTTACAAGAGTTGACGTAACTGCAGATTCTTTAATTGATGAAGAATTTGATATAATCGAATTAGATAAGGGCGCTTGTGTTGAATATCGTAAAATTGGTGACTTTTGGTATATTCTTTCTTCTGATGGATTGAAAAACTCTTAGTCGAAACTAAGAGTCATCAAATCACCTTCAGCATCGAATTCATAATATTCGTCTTGGTCTACTTTAGTGTTTTGTTTTACAAACTCATCCATCATATCCCTATTTTTTTGAACCCATTCTGTATCAACCAATTCTAATGTATTATCAATATACATATAGTAAGGGTCAATACCAACATTTTTCCAAAACGTTAGTTCCATATCAGATAAGGATAAAACCTCCTCTAAAGTGTCTTGGTGAGCTTCCTTCATAGGATATCCCCTTACAAGTTCTGTTTGTGTCTTTGTAAAAATAGGTCTATCCTTAGGGTCCTCAATTAAAATGTCTTCTCTTATTTCAGGTTTATATACAACCAATAATGGTTCAATTCTTTTGTTGAACGCAGCCATATATCTAGCAATATTATACTCCCCTAATAAATCGGGATTCCTTTCAATTTCTTTTTCATCAATCAAATAACAATTTAAAACTAATTCATCTTTTTTCTTTTGAACATCACCGTGTGATTTCTTCTCACCATTATTAACATAGTAGATAGTATCACCAAGACCAGGATTCTTACCCTCTTTAATTAAAAGCTCCATGTGTGCTTGGCGGGACATCATATTACCGGCCCTTGTGGTTTTTGTAATGTGAACTTTATAATCATCAATAGATTGTTTAACACGAGCTTTATTTGCAATTTTAGCCAAAGGAATTTGTCGGTTATACAACTTATCCACATACTCGTAATAGAAATCTAAAAATTCACCACCTTTACCATCTAATAACATTCGAAGACCTTTATCTAAGAATTCAGCAACATATGTTTGAAGTTTTTTAGATTTAATTGTATTACCTGTAAGTTTTACTTTTCCTTTGTCTGTAAGTAGAGCATAGTTTTTACGAGCCACGTTAATGGTTGAAGGCCAAACACCATCGATGTCTAATCCCATTTCACCTCGTAAGAATAAATCATTGTATTCTGCCACATCAGCCTCCGCGCCAACATATTCTTTTCCTTCTTTAACTAATCCATTAAGACCTTTACCGACGTATTTGTATTCATCACGGTCCGATGGAGTTTCAAAGTTTACACCATCCGTATCCATTACAAGAGGAACATAACCTCGTTTCATAAAGAACATTATCATCTGACGAAGATATTGTCTACCCGTACAAGTAATCTGTTCACCCATATCTATATCGCCCCACGGAAATACTTGTGGTGCAGATAACGAACCAAAGAATGCGTTGATAAAGATTTTAATTGGTAATTGTTTTCTGTCGTATGAAATTGCAAGTTTTGGGTCTATTGTTTTATATTCACTTGCCAAGTTCTTATACTTAATACGAGTATCACGGAAATACTTTAACATACTTTTCATCGCACCTGTAACATCACAAGCAGGGAACACATCATGAACCAACTGAATAGATGGGTATAGTGAAGAGTAGTCAAGTTTCAATACGTTTTTAGAGAACCCAACCTGAACCAAACGAGAAAGACCTCCTGTAAATTTTCTTTTTTCTAATTTTCTTGGTAGAGCTAAATTATGTTTATATGACCATGAAGACATAATCATTTTCCATAACGTTGCGGTTCCCATAGTTGAAAGTCTTTCATATGTTGTTGGTACAAGTTTGGATAATAAGAAATTGGCCTGATTAAACTGCTCATCAACAACCATCGTCTCATAAAGGTCATCATCCAAGTAGTCCTCGATAATCTTAGACCCCGTAATCAATTTATAAACATCGTCACGTCTTTTACAGACCTCATCTATTTTAGAATCAAATCCAACCTTTTTGTATACTCCGTTTTCTTTATTCATCCAAAACTCTTCATTATCAAAATATATTTTACCAATCTTATCTCCTTCTACATAAACACGATTTGGTTTTTCTGCTTCAATAAATTTTGTGATATACTTCAAAGACCAACTCTTAATGTCTGAGTTGATTGCTTGAGCTCTACGAACGGCGTGTGCAATATCCACAATGTTATACCCCCACATCTGAGTTTGAACATATGGTTCCATTTCGTTCGCTAACTTTAGAATACCATCTTTTTGTTTCAAAGTATAATCAGGATGTAACGTCTTACATATTTTTTTGATATTTAATTTCAAAATCTCAGCACGTTTCAAAATAAATGGGAAGTCAAAGAATGCTGAGTTGTAACCACCAACTAAAGATGGTTTTAATTCATCAATAGTCTTGAAGAAGTCAACAATCATTTGACGTTCTTCATCTTCATTTTGTGCGGATAATAATTTTAAGAAACCACGATTGTCTTTCATCCCTATCAAGAATATCTTACTTGTTTTGGGGTCAAGACCTGTGGTCTCGATATCGAATACAAACCTATGGATTTCATCGTATTCTTCAAATCCTTTGAATAGTCGTTTGTTTTTTTGAATAAGGTATTGTTCTACAGGTGATAGAATTTGTATACTATCCGTGTTGTCTCTACCCCATGGGTCTAAACCTCCACCCTTAAAAAAGTTTACAAGGTTTGAGTATGATTTTGTTGTTTTAACAATGTACTTGAGTCCGTTTTCTAAACGTTCATCTCCGTAAGTATCTAATTTTTCAATAATGATACCATTTTCACTCATCGCACGTTTTTGTGCGTGTTTGTCGTTCTTGTAAAAGTTTTTACCCTTCAAGTCACCAACCCATGCAAATGGGATGAATGTGTCAGGACGTAACAACTTACCCTTAATAGGGTCTTGAATTACTTTATAAATTTTTGATGTTTTGTAATCGTATTCGAGTGAAACAATATATTTTTCGTCGTCTTCGCCTAATAAAAAGCGTTCAATTTCTTCTTGTGGAACCATAATTTTTATATTTAAGTTTGGTGTATTAGCTGTCACATAAATGTAACATTTACCTTCGTCCTAAATATAAGTGTAAAATTTACCCTTGTCAAATAATATTGATATAAAGATTTTCTCTGATTGGTGATATTAACTCTCCTGACTCTAACACCACTAAAAATTCACCTATAAACCTTCCTTTGGTGTTTGTGTCCTTCCCTGACCACTTATAGTAAATGTAATACTCCCACGGCGAGTCAGGATTTCTTTTGTCTTTTGCAACAATATATGCCTGTTTCATATGAATTTTTGGGATGCCCGTTTGCTCATTAACCATAGAAAACCTTAAAGTGGCGTTGTCTAATACAGAATAAAAATTTTCACCAGCATCTGTTCTACCGTCAAAAACTACATCCATTTTTACTATGGGTAAAGTTGTATTTTGTTTTATAAAAAATTCCATAATTAACTTGTTAAACAATTAGGACACCAAAAATCAAAAAGATTAAATCGGTCTTTTAAGATTCTAAAATTATGTTGAACCTGTGAGCTATTGAATGCCTCGGTATACATTCTAAATTGTGATATTCCCCCCATAAAAGTCCCACCAAAATTTTGTTCCATTAAAATTTGTGTTGTTAATCCACTATACGTGGTCGCTGAAAGTATTTCATTTGGGAAAAGTTCAGGGTCTTGGGTATAAGAACCTGTTGTTGCTGAACTTGCGGAAAAAATTAAATTGTCGTGGAGTCCTTGAGAACCACCTCCCCATGATATATTAAACGGAACCCCTAATTGTTTTTCTTTTTCACAATTTAATTCTCTCGGTATTATCTCTTCAAAGTTCTCAATAACCATAAAGTAATACCCGTTGATGTATATTTTTAATCTGCCTAATCTATATGACTCATCATCAAACCATCTTCTATCAAATACTACCCGATATACCTTATCCTCCTTAGTTCCACCGGAGTGTGTTTCAGGTGGCATTATTAAATTATAAGATGTGTTATTTAATATTGATTGATATGTGACTTGTCTTATATCATTTAAACCACCTAAGTTCAATAAATCACATTCTTCTATTGTGGTATACCTTTCAAATACCGCGGTTACCATTACCCACCTATCATGTGTTATTGCTGAACATATATAATCACATACATCATAAATTGGGGGACTACAAACTTCAGTTATTGTATAACCTGTTTGCCATGTTAAACCTGTTGTCTCACAAGAACCCGTTGTAACACAATCACCGGTAATTACAATTGTCTTAACACAGACTCTTGGGTCTGCAGCACAACCACTAAATCTAATTGATAATGCGTTCGATAACACATCAAATTTAGGGTCTAATGGTGGGACAGGTAATTGTTCTGTACACGAACCACAACCACAACCTATATTATGATATGCGGTTGTTGCACTTGTTGGGTATAGTTTTACACAATTTGCATTCGTATATCCCGTTTCATTACAAGTACAACTTGATAAACTTGTTAGACCTGAAGTTACTCTTGTATAACCACTATCACTGGCAGGTTTACCATCGGCAAAATGATAATATTTATTCTCAGCTCTTGTACCAAAGTAAAAAAACGTTCCAGCATTTTCAGGATATCTTGTGTTTAAGTATTCTTCAGTAGACGCACTAATTGAGTATTCATCAGTTATTCTTGGTTTAATAACTGTTTCCATAGTCCACCCTTTGTTCATTCTTTCAGGGAAAACTTCATAATCATAACCAAATAATTTATAAAATCCTTGATAAAACCCACCATACAATTCTTGATAATATCCAATACCTGGTTCAGTTTTAGAAACTATATTGTATATGACATTTTTTGGTCTACCTGAAAACACGGTATTAGGTGATGTTGTATATCCCGTTACCATGTGAAGTTTCATTCTTCTATCGTAATAGTGTGGGTGAAACTTATAATCATTTCTTATACCCATAGTGTAGTATAATGTCTGACCTGTCATACCTGTATATAAACCATTGTCAGTTGCAGTCAAACCAATATCACAAGTTCCTGTAAACGCAGATAAACAATTTAAATCTAAATTATCGGGATTGTAATAATTTTTAGAAAGTAATGTTGCTCCACTATAAAACACATCAAAAGACATTGTAAGTTGAGGGCAAGAATCCGTGTTGTTCAAATCTAAATTGATTGGTAATCTTGTCCCGTCATTTGCCGCAATTATATCTGTAGAAAATACAACCTCCTCGTCATAATCCCTTTCATCCGCAGCTAATGTCAAATCAAAATACTGCCTTGAATTCAAAAAAGTTTTGTACTTCGGGTAATAATATGTATTTAAATTTTGTGTAGGCATTCTTTTTTATGATAAATACTTTGTTTGGAGTATTTATAGGTAAAAGCTCAGATGAAAACGTACAAATACTCAACAGAAGAAAGGGCAGAAAGAGTTGCAAAGACTCTTGGTTGTACTGGTTCACACTATCATAATGAAAATGGTGATAGAAAATATATGCCATGTAAGTCCCACGAAATATTTTTAAAAAAAATAAAATCTTCTGATGAGGAACCTGTCGAACAGGAAGTTACTGAGTTAATTGATGATGACGGAACATGGTTATCATCTAATAATCGCATTATGGACCCCGCAAGTACAGGTGTGGGAACAAAAACAACAGACCAAATTGTTCCAGCCGCAAGAAACCCAAGAGACCCGTTGTTAAGAGGGTGGTATGGGTATTACGGTGAAAGTCATGTAAAAGAAGAAAACATGACCAAAGCTTTTGGATGGAAAGACACAAAAGACATGGACGCTAAAGAAACTTTAGATTACTTCAAAGATGAATTGGGTATGGATGATGAAAAGGCGGAAGTGAGAGTTGATGATGAATTTGGTAAAAGCCCCGAAAGAGATAAAAAATCTAAATTCAAAAACAAAAAAGGATTTGTAGGTAGACCAATTTTAAAAGAAAAAGAAATAGATGAGGATGTATTGTTAAACAAAGAAAAAGAAGAAAATAATACAGAAAAAGGAAAATTAAAAGATTTAATTAACCCTCTATTAATTAGAAACATTAGGTCATTAAAGAAAATGGCTAAAGAACATGGTGTTTCTGTAAGAGATTTAATGCAAATGTTAAAAGATGAATAAAAACTTATACGATAGAATTGCTATAATTCCTGATAGTTTAGTTAAACATCTTAATGATTGTTTCAGTACTGTGCAGGGTAATCAAAATATTGAGGGGTATAATAGAAATCAACAACTAAGACAATCAAAACAAGCAACATATCAACAAATAAAAAGAATTAAAAGTTGGTTTGACAACTACAATGGTAAAAAAGAGGACGCCCCGTTTATTTTAAATGGTGGCGATAGAATGAAAAGTTGGTGTGATGAGGTTTTAAGAATTTGGAGAGATAATGATAAAAGTGGTAAAAATGTAAAAATGAATGCGGGAATGCAAAATCAATTTATTGACTCTCACCAAAAAGACCAACTAATTAAAAATCCTTTAGATAGTCACACAAAAACAAATAGTGACATAGATGTAAGAGTGGAACAAGAAATTAAATTAATGAATAAACTATATCAAAAAATATTATAATGGCAGTTCAATCAGATAAAATGGATTTTTCGCAACCAAACAACGAATTATCTAGAATTGCGGAAGAACAAAGAAAAAAGTTATTTCCAAGAAATGACTTCAATCCCGCGGACCAATACTCATCAGTTCACCCTGATGCAATAGCAGATGGAGATAAAATTGGTAGGGGGACTGGCGGTGAATTAGATGTTTACAATCAAGGTGCGGGAACATCTACTGATATCGCAGAAAGAAAAGATGATTTAAAAATAAATAAATTTTCACCAAACAATCCTTATTATAACATATCATGAAGTTAATTAAAACTTTAAGCAAACTAATTACGGAAGTTGCATCTATTGATGATGTTCAAAAAAGCATCAAGCAAAAAAATGTAATCACTATTAATTACCAAGGTGATGAGTACGGTAAAGGATATCGTGACATTGAACCAGTTTGCTTAGGTATTAGTAAAAAAGGTAATATGGTATTGAGAGCTTGGGAAAGACAAGGAGCATCACACTCAAATAAAGTTGAGGGCAACCCAATTCCAGGTTGGAGGATGTTTAGATTAGATAAAATATTGACTTATGCTTTACAAGGGGATAAGTTTAATGAAGTCAGACCTTTATATAACCCTAACGGTGACAATTCAATGGTTAGAGTTATTGTAAACGCAAAATTTGACGATAACACTGAAAACTTAGCATAGTATGTCAAACGATTTAATGCAAAAATTAGCAATATCAAAAAAAATAATGGACGTTCATTCAGGTATACAAAGAGGAACCGCAACACCATCAATGCCTATGGTAGAAAATTTTGAAACACCAAACGCATCTTACAATATTCCACAAGAATATATGGGTGAAATTTCACAACCAAAACCAAATTTTGACCCAACACAACCATTAGATGAAAGTAGAATTAAAAATTCAAAACTACCTGATGAAATTAAAAGACTAATGATTGAACAACCGATAGTTCAACCAAGTTCTATGGGTGGTAGTGCAGCAATTAGTGATGATATTATTGAGGGAGCTCAAAGATTAATGAATATAAATAAAAACACATCTACTCAACAACCACAATCAGTTAAGATTCCAACAACTAACCAACAACAATCATCTCCATATAATTTCAATATGAATGAAATGAAATCTATGATACGCGATGTAGTAAGAGACACAGTAAGAGACGTTGTAAGAGAAGAACTAAAAGAAGCCGGAATGTTAGTAGAATCCACAAGTAATTCTAACGATACAATACAATTTAAAGTGGGTAATCACTTGTTTGTTGGTAAAGTAAACAAGATTAAAAAACTACAATAAATAAATAACATTGTAATGTTAATCCACTCTCAAAAGGGGTGGATTTTTTATTTTAAATACATTACTTTTATTATAAAAAAAATAATATGAGTAAAATAAAAGTTTTAGTATTACCGTCAGACAAAACGGGAGTTGGGAAATTTAGAAGTGTTGACCCACATGTCTGTCTACAAAATAATCACGCGGATGAATTTCATATTGATATTGATTACGAACCAAAAGTTAATGATTTAAACTATTGGAAACAATACGATATAGTTCATTTCCACAGAACGGTTGGTCATGATTATGAAAACTCAGTTAACTTAATTCAAAAATTAAATAATTTAGGTATCGTCACTATAATGGACTTAGATGATTATTGGTTACCAACAAAAGAGCATCCAGTTCATCAAATGGTTATACAAACAGAATTACATAAAAAAATTATTAATAACCTAAAAGTTGCTGGTCATGTTACCACAACTACATCTATTTTTGCAAAAGAAATATCTAAATTTAATAAAAATGTTTACGTACTTCCAAATGCGATTAATCCAAAAGAACCTCAATTTAATGCTAAAACTGAACCATCCGATAAGTTAAGATTTGGTTGGTTAGGTGGTTCATCTCACCTTCACGATTTAAAACTTTTAGATGGAACTATGAATAAATTAACACCATTAAAAGATAAATTTAGTATGTATCTTTGTGGTTTTGATATTAGAGGAACGGTTACTGAAATCAATCAACAAACAGGTGAACAAAAACAACGTGATATTAAACCTGAAGAGACTGTTTGGTCAAGATATGAAGAAATATTTACTGATAATTACAAATTAGTTAATCCATCACATAAAGATTTTTTAATGAAATTTGTTGAAGAAGAATATAAATCAGATGAATTACCTTTCTATAATAGAGTTTGGACTAAACCAGTAACAAGTTATGCTAATAACTATAAATGGTTTGATGTATCATTAGCCCCAATTAAAAATCACATTTTTAATAGAGTTAAATCACAATTAAAAGTAATTGAGGCGGGATTCTATAAAAAAGCAATCATCGCCTCTAATGTTGGTCCATATACTGTCGATTTAAAACACGCTATGAAAAATGGTGAATTTACAGATGGTAATGCATTACTTGTTGATGAAGCAAGAAGTCATAGTGATTGGGCTAAATACATGAAAAAATTAATCGATAACCCTAACTTCGCATACGATTTAGGTCAAAGATTGTATGAAACAGTTAAAGACACATATGATTTAAATAAAGTAACAAGAGATAGAGCAGAATTATATAAATCCTTAGTAAAATGATAAACATACCTATTAACAAAATTTTATTTTTAGATATCGAGACTGTCGGTATTTGTAAAGATTGGAGCACTTGTCAAAACACCAATCCAAAAATTGCAGAACAATTTGTTAAATACTTTGATTGGTTTTTAAAACGTTTCCCTGAAGACGATGTAGAAACAAACGGGTTGGAAGATGAAATGCAAAAAATGAATGATGTATATGCAAAAAGAACTGCACTAGTTCCTGAATTTGCGAAAATTGTTTGTGTGTCTGTCGCATTTGTTATGGAGAATGGAGAAGTTAAAAAACAAAGTTTTTCAGGTGATAATGAACATGACTTACTAATGGAAGTAAGAACCCTTTTAGATAGATGTAGTAAATTAGATTTCTATCTATGTGGGCATAACCTAAAGAACTTTGATATACCTATGTTGGCAAAACGTATGATTATTAATGGTATTAGACCATCCAAAATGTTACCTTCATACGATACTAAGCCTTGGGAAGTTAAAGCGATTGACACTAAAGAAATTTGGCAATACGGAGCCTACTCATCAATTGGTTCATTAGATTTGATGTGTGCCTGTTTAGAAATACCTACCCCTAAAGACGGACCCATAAATGGTGGTATGGTTCACGAAGCTTACTGGTCACACAATAGATTAACTGAAATTGTAGAATACTGCGAAAAAGATGTCGAAGTATTAATAAACGGAATTTTAAAATTAAAATCATTAAAATAATATGTTTAAAGAAATTAAAGAAGCTAGAGAACAATTTAAAATGTTAAAAGACCTACAATCTAAAATAGGTAATATTGACATGAATAACCCTGAAGAAATGTTAAAATCAATGGGGTTTAATCTAAACGATATAAATAAACATTTTGAAGAAATTGATGATGAAATGTCATCAGATTATATGAAAGTAAATTTAAACTATGTAAATGATAGTGAAAATAAAAATCCTTCTTATGTTTATGATTATGATTCAGGTTTTGATTTAAGGTCTAATGAAGAAGTATTATTAAATCCTTTTGATAGAGCGTTGGTTCCGACAGGTTTAAAATTTGATATTCCTCCTGGATATGAAATTCAAGTCAGGTCAAAAAGTGGATTAGCATTAAAAGAAGGATTAATGGTATTAAATTCACCAGGAACTGTAGACAATGGATATACAGGTGAAATAAAGGTTATTATTTTTAACACAACAAATCAAACAAAAAAAATTGAAAAGGGTCAAAAAATCGCACAAGCAGTACTTAGTCCTGTTGCGATTGCCAAATTAGTTAACCTTATTCAAGTTAAAGAAATAAAAGAAAAAGATAGAAACGAAAATGGTTTCGGAAGTACAGGTTTATGATTACAATAGGTTTTTCTTCAAGAAAGGTAGATAGTAATTTTATTGAGTTGTTAAAAAAAACGTGTGGAGTTTCTAATCCAGAAATCATCCCAATTGAAAATGAAGGAAAGTATTCTTTACCTGAAGCTTATAATATGATTTTAGAACAATCAACAAATGATATTGTTGTTTTGTGTCATGATGACATTTACTTTGATAGTAAGAATTGGGGTAGTAAGATTTTAAAACATTTTAAAAGAAATCCTGAATATGGGATTTTAGGACTAGCAGGTTCAACACAACTTCCATCAACCGCAAAATGGTGGGAAGACTTTTCTAAAATGAAAGGTATTGTAAATCATGAACACGAAGGTAAAAAATGGGAATCAAAATATTCCTCAAGTTTAGGTAATCAAATAGATGATGTAGTTTTAATTGATGGTCTTTTTATTGTTATAAATAAAAAAAATATTATAGAAACTTTTAATGAAGAAATAAAAGGATTTCACTTCTACGATGTTGATTTTTCATTTAGAAACTTTATAGAAGACGTTAAGATTGGGGTTATGTATGACGTTAGAGTCACACATAAATCAATTGGAGCGACTAACGAAGAATGGGAAAAAAATAGGATTATTTTTTCTGAAAGACACAAAGACATTCTTCCTGTAAAAATCAAAAGAAACCTAACATTAGAATCACCGATTAAAGTTTTACTATCTTGTTTATTTTTTAAAACCTTTACTGGTTCTGAAATGTATGTTTATGAATTAGCCAAAGGGTTAAAAAAACTTAATTGTGATGTTACGGTTCTTTCAGATATTGAAGGTCCGCTTTCAAAATTAGCATCCCAACAAGGAATAAAAGTGTTACCATTCTCTAACCCACCAGGTTATAAAATGGGTGACGGAAAATGGGGATTCAATACCCCTCAAGGTGTTGTTACAAGTCAACCAAATATGATGTATAAAATGTCAGATGTAAATTTTGATATTATGCATATTCAACACAATCCAATTTCAAAACAAATTACGGAGATGTATCCAAATACCCCAAAAATATCAACGATACACTCTGAGGTAATTGAATTAGAAAATCCTTTTATACACGAATCAATAAAAAAATATATTTGCATTAGACCAGAAATACAAAAACATATAGTTAATAACTTTAACATTAGTTCATCTGACACTGAAGTTATTTATAATCCAATAGACACTAAAAGATTTAATACTAAAAATACGAAGACATATCCCTATGTATTATTTGTTGGAACAATTGATTATTTACGAGAAAAAACAATTAGAGATTTAGTTGAGTATTCAAAATCAATAGGTAAAGAACTTTGGTTAGTTGGTGAAAACAAATCAAATTATTTACCGGAGTTGTTAGAAAACACACATGTTAAGCATTTTGGTGCAACTAATAAAGTTGAGGAATATGTGAAAAATTGTAGTGAGACCGCAGGAATTTTATTAGGTAGAACAACAATAGAAGGTTGGATGTGTGGTAAGTCAGGATGGATTTACAATGTCGACAATTATGGTAATATTATAGAAAAAAATAAATATGAAGTCCCTTCTGACATTAATAAATTTAATTCAGAAGAAGTTGCTAAAAAAATAAAAAAAGAATATATCAAAATTTTAAATGATTAAAGTTGTTAGTTGTTTTTGGAATGCCGAAAACTATATTGAAAAATGTATTAATTCAGTTAAAAATCAATTACATAAAAATTTCAAAATGTACTTGGTTGATGATGTTTCCACTGATAATACGGTGAAAATAATAAAAAAACTAATTGAGGGGGATGATAGGTTTATACTAATAGAAAATAAAGAAAAAAAATATAAACTAAAAAACATGGATGATTTATTAATGGATGAATTATTATTCAAAGATGATGACGTTATTGTTGAATTGGATGGGGATGATTGGTTGTATGATGATAAAGTCTTAGGGTTTATTAACAACAAATATGAAAAAAATAAAGATTTATGGTTAACTAACGGAAGTTTTGTTTATTCAAATGGTAGAATAGGATTTTCAAATAAAGTAAAATATAAAACAGTTAGAACGGATATTTTTTCGTTTTCACATTTGAGAACATGGAAAGTTCATCTTTGGCGTAATATTGATGAATCATCATTTACCGATGAAAATGGAGAATATTTTAAAGCGGCTCCTGATGTTGCATACTCATACCCTATGATTGAGATGTGTGGTGATAAACATTATGAATTTATACCTGAAATATTACTAGTATATAATGAAGAAAATCCACATAACGAACACAAAGAAAATGCTCGTGCAGGACAAACAGAACAACAAAGATGTGCAAACATAATAAGAAACTTAGAAAAATATAAACCACTATAATATGGAAAATTTTTATTCAACTGCTTATTTGATGGGCGGCTTAGGTAATCAAATGTTTCAAATCGCACATGCGGTTTGTCAAGGATTAAAAAATAACAAAGAAAGTGTTTTTGAACCCGTGTCTTATACCCCAATGTCACAATCTAAACAAACTATTAATTATGTTGATAACATTTTTAAAAATGTAAAATTTGTTGATAAAATTATTAATAAAAAAAGAGTTTCTGAAGAAACATGGAATAAACCTAATTTAAATTTTTCTTGGGATAGTAATATAGAATTCTATGGTTATTACCAAAGTTTAAACAATTTTTTTGGTTATGATGAACATGTAAAAAAAATGTTTGGTCCTGATAATAATTTTATTGCAAAATTAAAATCTTTGTATCCAAATTTTAAAAATGAAAAATCAACTTCAATACACATTAGAAGAGGTGATTATCTTACCATAAACGACATACTACCATCAGTAGATTTAAGTTATATTAATTATTGTATAAATCTTTTGGATGACTTAACTGATGTATTTTATGTTTTTAGTGATGATATTAATTGGGTTAAAAATAATATTAAATCTTCTAAAGCGGTTTTTGTTGACCAGTTACAAGATTATGAAGATTTATGGATGATGAGTTTATGTGAAAATAACGTAATATCAAACTCAACATTTTCATGGTGGTCCGCGTTTTTAAATAAAAACAAAAATAAAAAAGTTTTATGTCCAAGTATGTGGTTTGGACCTAAAGGTTTTAAAGATTATGATAACATATATGTTGATGGGTGGGTCAAAGTAAACGTTAATTATGATAATGGTTTATTAGTAAAAACAAAAAACGACACTATTAATCTTATAGACTTAACATTTGCACATTCAAAAATAGGTTACTGCAGTGATTACCAAGATTCATTATTTTTTAAATGGAAACGAGAAAATTTTAATAAAAACGATAATGATTTTGTTGTTTATACCGACGCCAGATTAGGGGAAGTTACAAATAACTATAATTCTATCGCTTGGTTAATTGAGCCAAAAGAAATTGCATCTTATACATATGATTTTATTGTTAATAACAATAATAAATTTAAAAAAGTGTTCACACACGAAAAGTCACTATTAGACAAGGGTGAAAATTATGAATTATTACCATTTGGATGTTGTTGGATAAAACCTGAGGACCAAAAAATTTACAACAAATCAAAAATGATAAGTATAATATCATCAAATAAGACTCAAACAAATGGTCACAGATTAAGACACGATATTATTAACCAATTAAATGGTAAAATAGACGTATACGGTAGAACTTATAACCCAATAGACTATAAACTTGACGGACTAAAAGAATATAAATTTCACATCGTAGTGGAAAATACTAAAAGAGATTATTGGTTTACTGAAAAACTAATTGATTGTTTTGTAACAGGAACAGTACCAATTTATTGGGGGTGTCCTTCAATAGGTGATTTTTTTGACACTAACGGTATGATTATTTTTGACAATGTTGAGGAGTTAGTGGACATCATAAATAATTTATCTATAGATGACTATATAAAAAGACTAGAAAGTATTAAAAATAATTTTAATAAATCAAAAAAATATTTGTTGCCAGATGATATTATTTACAAAAAACTTACTTTAAAAATATAAAAAATATTATGAAAAATTTAAAAGATATTATAAACCTTGAGAAAGACAAAACATCATTTGTTTGTGGTTTAGGACCTTCTCTTTCGGACACTATAGGACATATTATAAAAGAAAGGAAAAATATAGTTTTAGTTTCTTGTAACGATATTGATTTGATAAGTGATTTACAACCTAACTATTGGGTTTGGGCGAATACACAACAAGTTGGTAGTTTAATTGATAGATTAAAAAGAATGCCCAACACATCACTTGTACATGCAGACTCAGTAGACTCAACACCTAGATGGTGGATTGAAAAAAATTTAGGAAATTTAAATTATGTGGGTTACGACCAAAGACACTTTAATAATAAAACGTGTTATAGTTGTTCGAACGGATGTCAAAATTTTATTAGTGATAGATTAACAATACAAGAAGAGTTACAAAAATTTACAGGTAATGTTGAGAAATATAGTGAGGGGGATACTGTTGCTGTACATATGTTAGCCCTATCTATATTATTGGGGTGTAAAAAAATATACGTATCAGGGGTAGATTTAGACTATAAAAAAGGTTATTTTGGTTCTTATATGACACCAATATCGGCAACGGAATTTGACTCAACTATACCTAATATGTTAAATGATTTTAGAATTATTAACGATAGTGCTAAAAAAATTGGCGTTGAGATAATAAACACCAGTGTAGAATCACGTCTAAGTGAAATTTTAAAAACTGAAAAAATATGAGTTCAATATTTAATCCTAATTATGTTCAAAAAACATATAAAGAAAATAAATCAGATTACCCAAAAAAGTTAGTTAACTATATTATAAAAAAATATAACATAAAAGAAGGAGATAAGATTTTAGATATCGGATGTGGTGATGGAGTAATAACAAAATGTTTTATTGAATGTGGTATAGATGCTTATGGAATGGACATATCAAATTCCTCAAAAGAAAACATACCGTCAAAAAAATTTAAATCTTATAATTTAAACGAAAAAAAATACCCATTTAAAGATAAAAAATTTGATTTTATTTTTTCAAAATCTGTTGTTGAGCATCTACAAAATCCGGATATTTTATTAGATGAATCATATAGAATGTTAAAAAAGGGAGGCGTATTAATTTGTATGGCTCCAAGTTGGAAACATTCATATAAGGAAGCCTTCTATATTGACCACACACATGTTACACCTTTTACTAGATATTCATTAGAAACCGCTTGTGACCTATCTGGGTTTGTTTCTGAGTGTGAATATTTTTATCAATTACCGTTAACGTGGAAATATCCATTTTTAAATATTTTTAGATACATCATTCAAAAATTACCTTTACCATACTCACCATTTGAAAAAGTATTATGGGGTAAAAAAACAAACAAAATTATTAGATTCTCAAAAGAAGCTATGTTAATTTGTAAAGCAGAAAAAAAATGATTGCCTTAATTTTAGCAAGGGGTGGTAGTAAGGGTATCCCAAAAAAAAACATAAAAGAATTAATCGGTAAACCTTTAATTGAATATGTTATTACTTCAGCTAAACAATCAAAGAAAATTAAAGACATATATGTTTCTTCCGATGACGAAGAGATAATTGAGATATCAAAAAATTTAGGGTGTAAAACCATCATGAGACCTTACGAATTATCAACTGACACATCTTTAGATATAGATTCTTTTAGACATTTTTGTAAATTACTAAACCATACGGAACCAATTATACATTTAAGAGCAACAACTCCTTTAGTAAATTCATTAGTTATTGATGATGCCATTGAAGTGTTTTTAAAAAATAAAAACAAAATAACAAGTCTTAGGTCCGCACATGAAACTTCAGAATCTGTATATAAATTTTATAAAAAAAATGGTGAGTTTTGGAGACCTATAGTTGATAACTTGGATACTAATTTACCCAGACAGAGTTATCCTAAAACATATTCACCTAACGGTTATGTTGATATAGTCAAACCTGAAATTTTTATGAACTCGGATAGTTTTTATGGGGATAGAATTTATTCATTTATTACCGATAAAACTTATGAAATTGACACTATTGATGATTTTAATTATATTGAGTATATCTTAAGTAAAAAAAATGTATAAGTTTCAGTTAACACCATTTAAATGTGATTTTGTAAAAACTCGTTATAGAAACATTACAACATCAATTCCATCACCACAATCATTAGATTATTTAAATGATTGTATCAAGTATGAGCCAAATTCAATGAATGACCAACTACCTGTTGTGTGGGACTCAGCATCAGACTATTCAATTTATGATATATCAGGTAATAAATGGATAGATTTTACCTCGTCAATATTTGTTGCAAATGTTGGTCACTCAAACCCAAAAGTAAAAGAGGCGATTATCTCTACAACTAATAAAAATTTATTAAACGCATATTATTACCCAACCAAAGAGAGGTCTGAATTTTCTAAACTATTAGTTGATATAACACCTAAAAATTTAGATAAAGTTTTATTTTTATCTACGGGTTCTGAGGCTGTTGAGTGTGCGATTAAAATGTCAATTAAACATACTGGTAAAAACAAAATCATTTCATTTAATAATGGTTATCATGGTAAAACTATGGGCTCTGCAATGGCGGGTGGTAAATTTAAATCACAAGAATGGATACCCGTTAAAACATACGTAACACATTTACCTTATCCTGATACCATAACATTAGAAAACGAAGGATTGTTACCTCAAGAACTTTTTGAAAAATATTTTAAAGATATTAATCCTTATGAGTATTCCGCAGTAATTATGGAACCTTACCAAGGATGGTCGGCAGAATTTGCATCAAAAGAATATGTTAAATTATTAAAAAAATGGTGTGAAGATAATAAAGTTTTATTAATAATTGACGAGATACAATCAGGGTTTGGTAGGACTGGTAAATTATTTGCTTATGAACATTTTGATGTAACTCCCGATATAATTGTTTGCGCTAAAGGTATATCATCATCATTACCATTATCTTGTGTTATAACTAATAATAAAATTGTTAACAACGATATGTCATACAACAGTACACACGGGGGTAACCCTGTTGCGGTTGCCGCGTCAAAAGCTTCTGTAGAATATCTTTTAGATAATGATTTGATTAACGAATCATATCGGAAAGGTAAGATAATGGAAACGGAATTATTAAAGTGGAAAGAAGAAATGCCTGATTATGTAAAAAAAATAAACTGTAAAGGATTATTGGCGGGGGTTTTCATCAAATCACCAAATGGAAATGACGTTGATTTTGTTGATATGATAATAGAAGTTGCAATGAGAAAAGGTTTATTATCAATTAGGACACAATCAGGAACATTAAAAATAGGTCCTCCATTAACTATTGATGATGATGCGTTAATTGAAGGTATCGGAGTTTTAAAAGAAAGTTTGATAGAATGTTTAGGCACGTTGGTATAGTCGTAAACGACTTGAATAAAATGTTATGGTTTTATCAAGATATAATTGGATTGGAAATTCTTTATGATAAAATAGAAGAGGGTCGATTTTTAAACCATATACTTAATTCTGTTAATAAATCTCCAAGAATTATTAAATTGGGTTGGGAAAATAAAATTATAGTTGAATTACTTTATTTTGGAAATTGTAAAATAAATAAAAAAAGTCTTTTTGAAAACGGGTACACTCATTTTGCATTAACTATAGATAATGTTAAAACTCTTTACGATAAGTTTATTGATAATAATTTACCTATCATTAATACGCCGACAATTTCTGATGAAAAAACGGTTAAAGTTTTTTTTGGTTCGGACCCAGAAAATAATATTATAGAATTTGTTGAGTTATTATGATAGTAGGAGTTTTACAAGGTCGTCTTAGTGAACCGGTCAATAAAAAAATGCAAGAGTTTCCACTTAACTGGAAATCCGAATTTAATGTTTTAAATCATATTGAGTTAAGTGGTATTGAGTGGTTAATAACCCCAAACGATAACTTAAATAATCCATTATTTATTGAATCTAATTTACCCACTAACATCTTATCGGTTTGTGTAGACACTATGGTTAATAATTCATTTTACAAAAATGAATTTATGAATCAAAATTTAGTACCTGTTTTAGATAAAATGGTAGAACTAAAATTGAATAAAATAGTAATACCACTTTTAGAAGATAGTTCAGTAGAAAATGTATATATCAGATATGAATTTTTAAAAAACATAATCCCAATATCTGAAAAATACCCATCAATTAATTTTTGTTTTGAATTTGAATGCGATAAAGAGATTGTGATGGATGTCGTAAATAAAAAAGACAATTTTTTTATTACCTATGATACCGGTAATTTCACCTCAACATATAAAGAAAAAATAGACCATGAAGAATTAATAAATTACTTCGGGTCAAAAATAAAAAATGTTCATTTTAAAGATAGAACTTTTAATGGTGAAACAAAACATTTTGGGTTAGGTGATACCAATTTTAAAACTGTAATTGATTCATTAAAAAATATTAATTACACTGATAACATCATATTGCAACTTGCAAGAGATGTAGATGGTGATGAAATAAATTACATAAAAAATACATACCAAAAAATCAAAACATTATTA
>Ga0315909_10003374_pt1 | contig 19510 bp, 28 predicted proteins | sample LakEriMetagenome_11_FD_203527 | JGI IMG/M metagenome (GOLD analysis project Ga0315909, IMG submission 203527) | Freshwater fungal communities from buoy surface, Lake Erie, Ohio, United States - Buoy 2 MA125 | ecosystem: Environmental > Aquatic > Freshwater > Lake | place: USA: Lake Erie, Ohio... | reverse complement strand
TTGCATCAAGAGCCTTCTTGAAACCAGTCTCTGAGATTGCAGGCTTCTTCTGTGGCATTGTCTTAGCTGCTTCAGCTCCATCATCATCTGTTGCTGCCAATGTGAGCAGACTGACCAATGAGTACCTTCGATAGTAAGAGATGGCAGATCCAAGCTGCTGAGGATTGGTGAGTGCAGGCAGTCTCATGAATGATTCTATCTTCTCTCCAGAGTCTACATCAATAATCTGAGTTATCACTACATCATCATTCACTGGCTGTAAGATCATAAGACCATTATCCAGGAGGATCTGTTCACATGCATCAAGCACTGCATTGAGATCCGCGTAGGATTGCTTAAAATGTGGATTCTTTGCGTTCTTGTGAACTTTGCCGATCTGCTGCTTTGCAGACCATAGCTTTCGGTACATAGGCACCGGAGATGATAGCTCATCTGTTTTCTTTGTTGTTGCCATTTTTATTATAGTTAAAATTTATACAAATGTAATTTATTTTTCCATATACGAATCATACCATTCAATGAATTGATCAAAATCTTTAGCGATGATATACGTACCTCCTGCATTCTCCACTGTCTCCTGATAAGCTTTCTGCAATTGTGACTGAGAATCTCTTCCAATCTTTACCTCAATCTTTACAGATCTTCCTTTGATAGTTGCTGATATATCCGCTGATCCTGGTGTACTCCCTGATCTTGTCCAGGAGCCTTTTCCAATTGTCCTGGTGACTCCATCCATGTTAGTGTATTTTTTAGCAGCTCTATAGGTCCCCATAGTATTGATTCGCTCTGCCTGGTATCCTGACATCTGAATAAATGATACTATCATCTTGGTGAGTCCATTGGCTGTCTTATCTGACCATGCAGTCTTAGCTAAGCAATGCTCTGGAACTAGTGGATGCTTAGCTTTGAGATGATCCCATTCCAATGCTTGGATGCGCTGTTTATTTTCCTTCTTCATACAAATATTCAAAGTATTGCTGTTGCTTTTGATTGATTGGTTTGCTCTCTAGGCTGTCTGTGTTTACAAATGTATATTTTCGTTTATAACTTTTTGACATTTGTGTATTAGGCTGTTTAAGCATGAGCAATGATATCAATATCAAGTATACTGAAATCATTAAGATAGTCATCTGTTTCATCTTATTCTGATTTAAATGTTTCGTTGTAGTATTCTTCTGCTGTTCTATTATCTGTAAATGTTATAACACCATCAATTTTTGACCTTGTATTCCAAGCATCTTTTATCTGCTCCTTCTCCATTCTTTCAGCCTCTCTGAATAATTCAGTTATAGCATCTGTTGGTATGGCCTCTTTTCTATATTGTTCATAGAGCCATTGTATTGCTGTTTTATTTACCATCTCCTTCCAATTTAGTTACCCATCTGTGTATTGTCTTACGACTCACCTCCAGTATCTCTGATGCTGTAGTCTTACTGATCTGAGGATTCATCTTGTACATTGCTTTGAATTGTTCAAATGGATCCATTGATCCAGTGCTCTTAGAGATCATACGCATTTCATTCTTCTCCTTGACATCCATCTTGACAAGCTTACTCATATTGATAAAGTATTGACTTAATCTCTCAGCTCTGAGTAGTGATTCTTTCTTGATAGTTGCAAAGGTATAACTGTCATCCTCTGAGGACCAAATGAACTGCATTATCAATGCGAATCTAGGTATGTAACTCTTCTGCTTTGGCAGCATTGATTTCATGTACTCATTCTCTTCATCTGAGTTCTGTATGTCAGTAATCTTATCATGAATACGAATCCATTCTTTCTGAGCTTCACTGTCAAACTTAGCCACAATACTATCAATCTCTCCTTTGTCATTATACCTTAACAGTTTCTTGTTAACTACATCACGAAGACTCAAAACATAGGACCTATACCACTCAATGACATCCTCATCCATGTGACTATCATTGTATCTATTTACTATGAGCTCTGGATAGCTTATGAGTATTCTATCGACGAATCCGTTCTCCTTATTACTCCCAGTGGTAAAGTCTTCAAATACTCCAGGCTGAATACCACCAAGGACCGGAAGGAATGGTTTATCTACGAATGCAGACTTGGATGTTTTTCTGTTGAGTGAGATGCTTGTTCCTGACCATGTGGACAGCCAGAACTCCAGATCAGATCCTTGTCTGTACTTGTTCATGTCCTTAAACCATCCTGCGAGCTCATCCTTGAATACACCTACTGCATTAGGATTCTGCTCATGTAGATCTACCAATGCCTCCAGAGTAATATCATTGACCAGGAACTGTCTTGATAAAGGCTTTTGAATCTCTTCAGCATATTGTTTCTCTTTCTTATCCAAAGCTTCATACTCTCTCCATTTAGCATATTGCTTTGCATAGTCCTTCTGCTCCTTGACATTTGCCTCACGCAGTGGATATATCACTTGGTTAATACTAGGAGTTTTTCCTATACCAGGCTTACCTACTATTGCGAGCCACAGAGTTGCTATCTCCTGCCATCCTGACTTTACCTCAATCTTGATAGAGTTACCAATGATTAGAGAAATCATCCAAAGGAATGAGCTGCCCATAAAGTCAACAGATAAACCAAGAGTCTGATCTGATAGGAGCATGTACTTCTGAATGTTATCAGGAAAGACATCTATTGGAAACTGTATTCTTTCAATTACATCCTTAGCTATTGGCTCCTTAAACTTAACCTCAGGTACTTGCCTGGTACCATAACCTTGCTTATACAGATCAGATGCAGCTCTGTTAAAATCTCCATTGTGATTCTTATAGGCATAGATAGCGAATGGACTAAGCAGCTGCTCATTAGGATAGATGGTGCCAGTGCTAAAAAGATACATACATCCCGAATCTTTGTAAACATATCCGGAATGAGGAGATGTGGCTCCATGTCTTTTGATGATATAGCTTTGAGTTGTATTCCTAACTATTACGAAATCATCTTGAATGAGATCCATTGCAGTATGTCTGCTGTTGTAATCAGCCCATGGAGTAATCTTCTCACCTTTGTACTCTGATTTCTTTGGCTCATCTGGAGCTATCTCATTAACATAGTTGAATGTTCTACTTATGGACCATATGATCTCTCTCTCACGTTCAGTGATATAATCAATCTGATGGTATTGCCTATTTGTGATGAAAGATTCATATAGTACCACCATACCTCCCACTCCTCTGCTTTCAATGATAGCCTCTTTTTGATCCTTAAGACATGCTATTTTAGTATTTCCTGATGGCTGCTCACATTTGTACAGAATGTGATATCCTGCATTCCTGGTCTTAGCTATCACTACCTTATCCTCAAAGTCCTCAATATTGTCCTTGATGAATGATAGGTATTCTTGCCACCATTTTTTTTGTTGTTGTAGACCTACTATAACCTTGAGATCTATATCAATTACCTCTACATCATTGTATCCGGTAACTAGTCCAAAGAGAGGACTATTCAAAGACTCTACATCATCAGGAGATCTATTACTTGTCTGGTATTGTTTCCAAGATCCTATTGGTCTCTTGTCTTGGTCTACAGGAATTATGGAATAACCCTGTCCTGCCAATTTTCTTAAATAGCTTTTATTTATCATAGTGATTGCAAATATATAAATTATTTCATCTGTGTCACATGTGGGACATATGTTCCACCAAATGTCCCACTAAATGTCCCACATTTTTATTGATTATCAATTAGTTAAGAGCAAATGTCCCAATGTCCCACTATTTTTAAAAATTATTTTTTTTTTTGGTTTTAATTTTTCCAATTATTCTAAAAGCAGTGTGACATGTGGGACATGTCCCACTTTCTAAATATAGAACTCAACCCATCCTTGTATCTGATTTACAAATGAATACGGCTTATATATCCTAAGCTTGTGACTCACTCGCTCAATGGGACAATCAAATTCATTACGGAGCATTGCGATGTCCTTCTCAATTATTGACTTGCTCCATTCCTTATCCATGATGTAGGAAATTTTGTCTCTAAGCTGATAGATATTGTACTCTCTTTTTTGCAGCATGTAGACAATAATGCTCATGCGCCTGATTTTATCTCTCATATTGTACTTTGGCATTAAGTTAAAATTTGCGATTATAGGAGGTTTTTAAACTCTTCCCTAGTCATAACATCATTAAGCTTGCGAAATGCGCTCACATCGACTGCTACAAAGCGAATTGATATATCCACTCTATGACCATAAACTCCATTTACATGAACGTAGATGTTTTGATCTGCAATGTCATCAATGCTGCTGCCATAAATATCAAGGTAGATATCATTGATTGCTTTCAAGTATTCGGGATCCTGGGACTCCATCCAATGCTTGTGCTGTCGTATTCCATAGAGCACAGTGCAGTGTGATATCTTTAGGATCCTTCCAGTCTCAGAGAGATTGAAATATCTGTTCAGTTGATACATCATGAATTGTCTTTGATATACAGTTTCACGCTTTCTACTCCTAACTGTAAGATCGTACTTATTTACCAGTTCAATCAGTTGATCTTTGTTCATAGATTTAAATTTTTAAGTATTTTGTAAAGTACATTTACTACTATTGAATTTCCAGCTTGTTTGTATGCTTGTGAGTCTGATACAGGCCAAGTAAACGTATCAGGAAAATCCATTAAGCGAAAACATTCTCGCGGTGTTAATCGTCTTATTCTTGTGTTTTGAATTGTTGCTTGATTACAAGCTGTGTCTAAAGTTTGTGCTAATCCTTTACCAACTCTACCTCTTCGTGTTTCGCTATTCGGTACACTAAAATTTATTGAATCACCTTCTGTTGCATCTTCATAGCCTTTTGATGTGGCTGATTTTACTTTAAGTAATTTCATTCCTCCGTGTTCATTTCCATCTCCACGAGCTAATAAACAACTTGCAACTTCATTTCCTTCGTACATATTGTCTCTTAACGGATTCTGTCTTGAGTTCCAATTAGATATTAATTCTATTTTATCCTCACTCAAAAAATATTTATCATCTACATCACTTTCAAGTACGTCTTTCAATCGTTTATTTAAATGCTCTTCTTTTGGAAATTGAAAAATATTGTCTTGATCATCCCGAATTCCAATTAAAAAAACACGTTCACGATTTTGTGGAACTCCGTGATGCTTTGCGTTCAATACTTTCCAATAGATATGATACGGAACTGAATCTTCATATGGAAATATTACTGGAACTCCATTGACTGATTTTCCTCCCAACATATTCACCCATTCTTGAAACGTTTTACCATTGTCATCAGAAAGCAATCCTTTGACATTCTCAAAAATGAAAAAACGTGGTTTGTTTACTTGGATGAATTCGTGAGAATTAAAAAACAAAATCCCTCTTTTATCGTCTTTTCCTAATCTCTTCCCGGCTAAACTAAATGCCTGACAAGGTGGCGATGTCATATAAACATCTAAACTTTCTTTTGGTATCTGACGTTTATAAACATTTGTCGGATAGTATTCCGGTTCTCCGTAATTGTGAATGAATGTTTGCCGTGCGTATTTATCCATATCACAAGCGAATATTTCTTTGTATTCGATGCCTAATCTAATCAATGCTTGATTAAATGCGCCTACACCACTAAAGTCTGATCCTACAGTTATCATATCCTTTCAACTTTCTTGATTAACGGAGGCCACATATCAGCTTTCTTGATTGCATCCTCCTTGCAGTTTGCTTTAATTGTCTTGTATCCAAGCTGCCATCCCGATGGCCCTTTGAACTTATACGTTATCTTCCACATCTGTAAGTCTGATATAAAGGCCGAAGGCCATTAGTACTGTGATTGTGATAGCCACTCCAATCCATCCGGTAAAGTACCAGAGTAAAGTCCAAAATGTGATTCCTATTGCGAGCCCTCCTAACATCAGAGCCAATAATTTTAATTTTGCTTTCATCTTAGTACTCTTTTGCCTTGCACAAAGCAAGATATAGTTCTGTATTAAATGATCCATCTTTTTTCCACCAGGTGATCATACTTCTCACTGGAGTTCTAAATGGAGTGAATCTATTCTCCATCTGTTTCTTCTGCTGTTTCTTTTTCATAGCCTGTTCCGTTACATTTATCACATTTCACTTCTTCGTAGCATCCTCCGCAGCACATGCTTGCAGGCATACTGCAGTTAGGTCCAATCTTTACGCGACCTTCACCTTCGCACCATTCGCACATTACTGTATACATAGCCTTGAGATTTCACCGGTTATCAATGAGTAGCTCTTTAGCAGCATCTTGATCTTATCCTCAGAGAGTTCAATCTTTGCTTTGTTCTCAAGCAGTTCGTTTCTGTTGCACATAGGGATGATCCATGCATCACGCAGTCCGATAAGTCTCTTGAGCTCATCTTGCTCATCAGAGATCTTGTCCCATAGGTCCATCCGTATGGACTCCATGTTCTCAATTTGTTCTAGTTTGTTTATCATAGCTGTTATGTTTTGAGCTTCAAAGATAGCTATAGTTTTTATATGTGCAAATTTTTATGAACATATTTTAACATAAAAAGAAAACCCCCACATTTCTGTGAGGGCTAACTACTATGATAAAAGCTATTCGGCAACAGCTCGGTAAAGTTACAATAATTTTATTAATGATACTATTTCTATAGCTTCTTGTTCAGCCCAGGTGATAAGTTCTTCCTCATCCTTATGCAGCTCAAATGACATGTGCATCATCTCATGCATGACCAAAGCTGTAGTATGAACATCATCAGTACACCTGGATAGATTGATGAATACAAAGTGCTTGCCATCCTTTGGAGATACATTGCACCATCCTGCTATATAAGCCTGCTCAGTATTATTAAGATGATCCTTGCAATCAAAGACATTAAGGCCATGCATATAGTCTACATCAAAATAGTCAAATACATCACATGGACATTCACTCATGAGCAGCAAGTACTGCCCTCTGTCATATTCATACATTCTGATAGATTGTACCTTTCTTGCCTTTGATGGCTTTTAATACTTGCTTTCTATTCTTGGAGCTATAGCTATAGCTTACATGTACCCAGTCAGGATTGCTATCTGTTCCAAACTCCCAGATAAGCTGATCAAACTCAAGATTATCCTTGATATAATCAAAGATCTGTTTGTTGGTGATCTTACCATATCGATCAGAATCTAGGTCCATTGCCTCTCCTCTGCAATGCTGACTTGAGCTTGCGCCCTTAATTGCTCGGTTAAGTGCTAGGGATCTATAGCCTGATGAGATATGAATAGGCACAGTGAAGTGCTCACGTACCTTCTGGAAGACTTTCTCGCATAGTAACTTTGCAGATGCCAGGTGAACTGCATCCTTGATAGTATTATCTATTCCGTTACGCTTAGCTGTATCAGAATGACAGAACTCTTCAAGAGATACATTCTTACTTAGCTGCATCCTCTTTAGTCAATTGGCTTAATGTAGCAGTGACAGATCCTACAGCTATCATATAGCCTCCGGCTGTTATCAATGCAGCAGGCAATGCCACTGGAGCTGCTATAATAGCACCACCGATCACACCGAATGCGATACCTATCTTCTGGACCTTCTTCCAAAAGTCTGGAGTCTTAGACTGCCATCTTTCTTTTAAATTCATATCTTGTTTCTTTGGGGATGATTGCTTCAGTAGATGCTTGAAAAGTTTCTTTTCCTTTCTTTTCTCTTTCCGAAGCTTGATTCTTGTACGAAGATTCTTGAAGGCACTCATATAGTCTCTGTTCTACTCTTTCGATTTTTTCATCTTGTTTCAGCATTCGGTTATTCAACCAAAAAACGCACAAACAAAGCAAGGCTGTGATGCCATGCTTTTTCAACAGTGTTGCCATACTTACTGGATCCATACTATAATATGGAATCTTGTTTCAGTAGAAATACGTAGTATTAATAAATTTTATTCAGAATAAATATGTCACTATAGATGTTGTTTCCTGTAGCAGCAGCTCCCCATTGAGCTGTTACATTTAATATATTGGAAATTGTTGTATCAAAAGTTGTGCTGTTCACTGAATTGAATCCAAATCCTTGAACAGATGCGTTATTTGTTTTTGTATAATGAAATGCTCCTAAAGTTACAATGGATGCTACACCAGATGCACCAATAGTTCTAATTGTAAAATCAATATTTAAAGACCACACATCATTAATAACACTACTTCCTAAATTCTGTAAACCACTATCTAAAAGAACAATAGATCCTGCTTTAACTCTAATGGTAATATTTTGATTATTAGTAGCATTCATTACACCACCAAACACAGCCCTAAAGCTATCTCCTACTTGAAATGTATTTGCCGGTATAGTTAATGTACCTACACCACCATTGATGAGACTACTTTCTACAGTCGTATTAGTAATTATAGTGCTGTTTGCACTTTGAGCAAACAAGCCATAGGAGTTTGTGGATGGAACACCTGGTATAGTTACCACAGTCTCACCTCCAGTATCAGCTGCTGTCACTCCGCTGCCTGCAAATTTTAATACTGATCTTTGAGTCAGAGCTGTGCTTTCATCCTTTACTGTCTTGTACCCTGTACTAGTTACGTTGATAGTTGTAGTTGCCATCAGATTAAATTGATATTTATTGTTTGTGCCTCTCCAGTACTGAGAGTGAATTCATCCTCTTGTACTCCATCCACGTTGATAATGTAATGCGTAAAGCAATCACATTCATCTGATGGACCTGGAGCTCCATTCTCAAAGTCATAGTTGTCATAAGGTATGTCACACCAGTTCTCATCATCAAATACATTCAAGCTGATGACCATAGTCCATCCTGCGACCATGTCCTGACCTCTGTTGATAAATGGATCTGTTGAGATCTCAGCTGTGACATCAGCAAACTCAGTCCAATGATATTGCTGCATGGTAGTCTTGATATCATTACAGATAAGCAAGCAATCTGAATGGACCTCATTGATCTGCCTATACTCAGAATGATTGTACTTGTCACAGATAGTCAATCCTATATTAACGCGAACAAACCCGGCACCCATCCCTCCAGGCTGCACAGTTGCCACACAAAGCGGATATGTAGCAGCATCTCTTGAGATGGCATCTAAGAACTCTCCTTGAAAAAAACTACCGTTTAACTGCCTGTGTTGATCCGCGATCAGCTTCAGCTCGGCCATTATTTGATTTAGAGTCCTTTCCATTTAGATATTGCTTGAGTTTGTCTATCTGTTTCTTTGTCGCTTTGAACTGCTTCATACTATCCAATTGATTGGCTTATAACCAGTATGGTCTTTACTTACGCTCTCATTACATTCATTGTCATCACAGCAGATGATGTACTCCGGATACTTTACTCCGTTATCATCCTTGAGATAACCTATTAAACGCTCTTTGTAAAAGTACGCATCTTTTCTCAGCATGTTACGCAGATTGGCTGTATTCTCATCTGTGTTAGGAGTCATAGTCTCATCATCTTGACGGCCTACAGCTTTATTGGTAAGCTTCTCATTAAGTAATGATGCAGCTCTATAATCAACGAATGCAACCAGACAAGGCACCACATAGTTATTCATTAGATCAAGATAGTCCTGTGTCCAGGTATTTGTCTCAACGCGAGTGAGCAATGCCTTGTATAAAGGAGTACCAAGAGCAGGCTGTATATGCATGTCTTGTGATCTCTTGATACATACTGCGAGGATCTTAGTATCCGTATTGCTATGGATGAGACCTAGTTTCTTTAGATTCTCTACTGATAGAAGGTAATTCATGATCTTTTTACTACTAATTGTTGTACCCAAATATGACGGCAGTATGGAGTAGATGCGCCTGTATCAGGGTTTGTATACCATCCTCCTCTATATTTCCACGCATCTCTTCCAACCCTTGAGCTGATAGTATTGATATCATCCCTGGTATATAAACGCTTTAAATCAAGTAATCTCAAACAAAAGTCTCTGCTCTTGGTAATTACCGGAGGAACACCTGGTCTCTCCTGGTAACTATACACTACCATAAACCGATCAACCGGAGCAGGCTTTTGTTCACTCACTTGCTTTCCCATTTCACTCACCTCTCCATCCTCATAGATGCCAAGGTCCACGAACTTTGATATAGTCTTTGCAATCTGCTCTATAGTTGCGCCAGTAGCCTTGGAGATAGAAGTGCTGTCCTCTCCATTGGCAAGCATTGAGAGTATGTTTCTATCAAGATCAGTCATCTGTAGCTGTATCTCACCAATAGTTGCAAACATCATGTCCTCACGCTTGAAGACCTCATCAGATGGAGTATCCCATTCGATGACCTCGCTCTTCAGAACAAAGTATTCATCAGCATTGAAACCATACTCACCGAAGATACCTATCTCATCCTTGCTGAATGTATGCTTGCCATCACAGCTCTGTACTAAAGATACTGGAAGGCCCACTATTCTGCGAGCTTGCTCTTCATTGATAGCAGGGAACGATGCCAGGATCAAATGCATGGCAGCATCAGGTAAGATCTTGCCTTCTTTAATGCTTGCAGCTATGTCTAACAGTGATGATATCTGTCCTGCACTCATGGCAGTATCTACGGGAGCTACTGGAGCTGCAGACGGAGTTGCCTCACTTACCCCGATTGGCTTCACATCTACAAGCTTCAGCACTCCTAATGATCCTGATAGTTTAGCCATGTAGTTAATCATCCACTCAATCTGTTTCTGACGGCTTTCTACATAGGTCTTCTTGTATATCTCAAATAGTGAATCTGACTCAGCTGCGTTGAATGATCCCTGTGGTGCAATACCAAAAAGAGAAGGAGCCACCACTGAGTGAGCTACAAGTATATTCTGTTGCACTGATTTCTCAGACATCTGATATCTCTCATGCAAGTTGTTACCACTGAGAGGCAATACTGTTGGAGCCTCTTCTGCTCCATTACTGAATGTGATGATTATCTCTCCTGCATCCTCAACAGATTGAGTACGGCCTTTGATCTGATCTCTTATTTTACGCTCTTCTTCAGCTGTCTCTGGGTAACCATTAGCCAAGTTGATGAGAGTACCCGCCTTGAATCCGTTCTGTATCTCATACATGTTAAATTTAGAGATGTCCACATCAGTCTGAATAGCTGTGATACCACCATAGTACGGAGGCTTTGGATAGATCCCTTTCTCACCCTTAGCTTGCTTAGCAGCATCCTTATAGTAAAGGATAAATGATCCTGTTCTGTTCTTCTCATCAAGAGCAGGATAATGTCTGAAGTTCGTTGTCTCTGGAGTTTGCTGCAATGACGACCAATCATCTGATACATAGTATAAACGCTCATCCTCACTCATTCTAATAGCATCTATTGCGATATACTCCCATCTTACCACGCGAGATCCTTCTCTATTCCAGGTACCAATCACTGCCATACCACCAAACAGCTCAAAGTCAAAGGTCATTCGCTGAGCTATCTCATTCATGTCGAAGTCAGCGAAACTATTAGCTAAGAACTGAGTAGCATCACCAGATACAGTCTGCAATCCTCCTCCTGCTATGTAGTAGGTCTTGTTCTTCAATATACCCTGGTGCCAAGCACTACCCTGTAGCAGCTCTATCAAAAAGAAAGGATAGTCATTTTTCTTGCCCCATTTCATGAAGCCTCGCTGCCTGTCCTTCTCTTCTACTGGCTTTTGATACTCTTTGCTCAGTGATATACTTGTCAGCTTATTCATAGATGTTATTTACTATTGTTGTGGTATACTCATTCGCAGGGCTACTAGTCTCATAAATATGCGCTCTACCTTCCTCACATAGAGATGTGGCAAGCGCAGGATCCAAGTTGCTAGAACTGTTCTGCTCATATATCTTATAGGTATAGTATCCAGCATATGGGAATGTAAGGTCTACACCATCAGTTAATTCAAATTCATCATACCTTGCAGTGCCGGTACTTATATTAGTAAGGATGCAGTATACCTTTTCAAAGGACTGCTCATGCATAAACTCAAATAGCCAGTATGGACTATTCAGAGTCTTCAGCTCTGTCACTGTCACTATCAGTGTGCTTGTCTGATTCCTTTCTAATCTTAGCATCTTCCTTCTTTATTACTTTAATCTTTGGCTCTGTTGCATCAAAGATATGTAAAAGACCTAACTTGATGTATAGGTCCTCTTTGCCTTCTTCAATCACAAAGTATCTATTGAGCACCTGGCTCTTTACTTTGGATCCTATTAAATGCTTTTTTAATTTCATAGTGCTAATTTACAAAAAAAGGGAAAGGGAACACCCCTCTCCCTTCTTATGATGGAAAACAGCTATTAAACAGCTGGAGATTGCTGAGTCAATAAGTTAGTGATGATAGTAGGATCTACATCAGGCACCTCATTATTCTCTAGTCCTGCCAAGACAATTACATGCCCCATTCTGTCTGATTTCAATACTCCAGATGAATACTCAGATGCATCATTAACTTGGAGACCTTCATCAAGACCAAGGGCAACATAAGTGCCATCAGCTTTCTCAACCAAACACACAACCTCATTCTGTGCAAGAAGGTGAATCTCTGCGCGGAGCTCCTTTGTGTCTGATGCTAGGATCATATTCAAAGTTTGCTCATACCAAAGAGTACCGTTCTCTTTATTCACTCGAATAGGTGCAGTGTAGGATGACAGATTGCTTTTCAGCTTGTACTGGAATACCTCACCAGTGACAGTCAATGTTGTGATCTCATTGTTTGTCAAAGTTGGTCCAGTTGCAATTGCGCTAAGTGGGAATAAGATCACAGACTTGATACCACCTTTTCCGTTGGTACATGTTCTGTCATTGTATCCCGTTGTCATATTACAGCTCACGATTCTTTGCTTTAAAAGTTTATGAAAAGGGAGACCGAAGTCTCCCGGTTAATTTTAGTTAGGTGAACCAGTTCCGTTCCACACACCGATCTGATCCAAGAATGGAACCTGAACTCCTGCGCGGAATTTAGAACGTACATAGATCACATCATCATCCTGAGAGTACCACAAGTCATAGTTATCGAAGTCTGAAGTCAAGTCAGTTCCGAATACGAAATGAGTAGCACGACCAGTGTAGATGTTATCAAGACCATTCAATCCTGGTACTTTAACCACTCGCATGTCAGTTCCTGGCACGATGATCTCCTCCATTGTAGCGATCTGTGCAGGGCTGTAATGGAAGAAGTTTAAGTCTACCAAGTTCTTCATCAAGAAGTTGAAGTTCTCACGACCAGCGAAGCATACAAAGTCAGTTGACTCAGCTACAGCCTCAGGAGTATTAGAGAAACACTCATAGAATACATCATATGCATTAGATGCATCAATGCTAGCAGTAGCTGAAGTATTCAAGTTAACACATCCGTTACCAGTAGTCAAGAACTGACGGTATCCGTTCATCCACTGAAGGTTACCAGTACCAGTTGCTTTGTTACCTTTCCAGATTAACTTGTCAAGCTCAAGAGCGTGAAGTTGCAAAAGGTAGTTAGTGATCTGTGCTTCAAACGGCAAAGACTTATCCTCAGCTGATGCACCTGGAGCAAGAGCTAACTGTGTCCAAAGACCATCAAGGTCTTTCTGGCAGAATCTCTTCATGTATCCAAGAGTCTCAACCGCGATAGCGCGATCTGTGAATACTGTGTCACCATCAGGGGACATTTCACAGTCTCCAGCTTGGTAAACGATTGAATCATCAAGAAGTTTGATCTCTTGAGATCCTTTAACACCTTCTTGAATTGTAATGTAGCGAAGCGTTTTAGCTTCAGTGACTGAACGTGTGATCAGGTCCTCTCTTTGCTCATCTACATAAGCAGCAAGGCCAGATACATCATAGTCAAATTTCGATTTGATGAATTTTTTTAGTGACATCTTATCCTTTTATTTGCGATTTTAAAAATACTTGTCTAGCAGTCAGGGAGCTAGTTACCCGTGAGAATTTTTCACCTTCTGTAGTGCCATTAGATGGAGCTGACTTGAATGCATCGAATTCTGATTTCATTGCGCTCATCTCTGTGCGTAGTGTCTCATTGTCGCTCACAATAGTTTGGATCATTTCTCCTAGGCTTTCGACTACCTTAGAGAATGCCTCCATCTTTGTGGATACGATTGATTCCACTTGCGCAGCACTTAAAGCTTCTGGAGCTACCTCTTCAGCAGCTGCTTCTTCTGCATTAATAGCTGCGATCACTGCTGTAGCGAGATCATAAGCCTGGTCCATCTCTAGTCCAAGTTGTGCAGCTAATACCTCAGAAGCTTTCTCCAAAGCTGCAGGCATCTCCTCAGCGTCAATAGCTTCGAATGCTGATGCTGCCTCAGGACTAGCTGCTGCACGCTCATCAATAATCTCTACTACTACACCACTTGCATCTGTGATGATGCTAACTCCTTCCATCTCACCACCAAGTGCATGAGTACCTTCGGGAGCAGGGATCTGCTCACCATCAGCAACAACATATACCTGTGTGCCAACAGCAAGATCTCCCTCATATGCGATTGCAGTACCATCCATAAGAACTCCCTCTCCAAAAGCTTGAGGAGAAGAGGAGAACATAGATTTCATCTCTGCAATAGCATCCATTACTTTCTTGAAGTTTTCGTTCATCTTTACTGTGTTTATTTATTATGTTTACTTGTTCCAATTACCTTACGTAGATCTTCAAGCGCAGTGAATATCTGCTTCATCATCTCAGTCTCTACAGTTCTACTTGTCTCACTTAGATAGAAGGATCCCTCAATACTGAATCCTGTCCACTCCCCTGCCTTAGCCTTCTGCCATATATCATCATTGAGGACCTTATAGCTAACTATCCAGGATCCGTCATTCACATCATGGAAACGCTCTGGCTTAGTGAATCCTTTCTCCTCATCTACCTGGTAGCTGTGAATCATATAAATGCCATCCACTACCTTTCCTGCATTGTGCTCCAAGTTCACGTTATTAAAGTTTTGCCTGCGAGCATAGTCAACGATGATATTCTTGATTGCCTCTTTAGTGAATACTACATAGTATTCCTCATTGCTGTTCTCATCATACCGGTAGATAGGAGTATCAGCAGAGATAGCCACACCAGTGATAACTCGCTCCTCTTCATTGAACTGGTAACGCTTGGCCTTGCTGAAGGTCTGATAGCTTATCTCATGAGCAGGATCTGCTACAAGTGAATTGAACTCTACAGTTGTTTCTGCCTCATCAAGATCTATATAGATCTCATAGACTGGTAGTTCTCTTTTCATATAAAGAAATATGTATTTTTGTTCCATGAAGTACGTATACCCTTATAGGAGATCATGTAGTAAGTTTGATACTCTGCATCATTCAATAACCTGGCTTAAGCTGTTTGATCCGCAGGCTGAAGTCTACATAGTTGGAGATCCTCATCCGGATGGTATACATATACCTATCTCAACGCTGCCAATCAGAGGCTGCGATGTGACTAATAAGATGATGCACTTTGCCTGGCATTACGCAGGCACCTTCTGCTATATGAATGATGATTTCTTCATTGGTCCGAACTACCGCTTTGATAGAATACTAAGCAATGGAGATCTAGTGATCAATGACCGGCATGCTCCTACGTATCAAGAGGCCATGCAAAACACCATTGACTTTCTCAAGTCAGTAGGCAAACCCATGGTGAACTTTGAATGTCATCAGCCCATACTGATGGACTCAGATAAGCTGATAGGACTCTTTGACCGCATCACATGGAAACAGCATAACCACTTTATCAAGTCAATGTATTTGAATTACTACGGATGCGAGCATACGCTAGGTGAGAATCTCAAAGTAGCCAATGAAATAATAAAGGCCCAGGAGTTCCTGAGCCTATATGGATCCTTTAGCACATCTGATACCTGGTTTAATCAGAAAGCGCAGCGTGAGTACATTACCAAACGCTTAGCTTATTCTGCATAGCCACCTTGTTCTGAGTGCCAGTAATATCAGACTCCAGTACGTATACTACTCCTTGATTGGTCTGTGCTATGAGCTCAGCTGTGTTCTGCTGCTGTGTATTCAAGTTAGCATTCGTACCGGCACCGCCTAATTCCCCTGCTGTAGCTCCTGCTGTCACACCTCCTCCAGTATCAAGAGATGGCGCAGTGCCAGACTGATACTTTTGCGCTGCAATAGCTGCTATCTGCGTAGCTCCAATGATGGAGGCTGATGCAATAGCAGCAATACCGGCAGGAGATGGAGGAGGACCAAACTGAGCAATACCCTTGACTATGGCAGTAGCTGTGTCAATAGCTACCTGAGCAATGCGCAAAGCCTTGTCTCTTTCAAACTGCTGTTTCTTGATCTTCTCTACCTCATTAAAGTTCTTGAGCTCTATGGCATACTTAGCAGATGCATATTTCTTGTCAATCATCTCACGCTGCTCTGCTGTCAAGCTGCTACTGCTAAGCTCTGCCTCATGCTGTTTCTCTAGTGTAGCTATCTGATCATCTGCAGCTGCCTGAGCATTCTCCATCCTGGCATTCTGCAAGTCATTCACTGCTGTGTTAAATGCGCTGATCTGATCAAAGACCATCTGTGCTGTTTCAAGCATTTGAGTTACACCAGCAAGCTGCTCCTCTCTAGACTTAATCTCTTGCTCCTTGATAGCATCATTCTTGGCCTTATTCAGCTCAACCACTTTCTTGTTGTATTCATCCTCAAGCTTGAGCTGTGCTTGCATGTATTCATCAGCTGTGATCACATTGAGCTGCAGTGCTTCACCAAGTGCTTGGCTCTGCTCTGCTTGCGCATCCTCAAAGTCATATAGCTCACGCTGGAACTCATCAGCCATGAAGCTACGGAAGTTCTTATATAACTCTAGTTTCTTTTGCTCTTGCTCTGCTCTCTTAGCTAGCTCCTCATCAAAAAAACGCTTATTGATAGCAGCTATATCAGCATTGAGTTGTGCAGCCACTGCCTTTTCTAGTTCAGCATTCCCATTAGCTACCTGAAACTTTTCATCATAGCTCATGACAAGCTCCTGGATCTCCTTCTCCCTAGCATCCTTCATCAGTGATACCTCAAGAGCAAACTGCGCATCCATCTGAGATATCCTGTCCTCATTCGCTTTAACTTGTAGATCATAGAGCTCCTTGAGTCTCGCCTTCTCTGCTTCAGCTGCAGCCTTCCTTCTCTCCTTGGCTTTATCTGCTGCCTCCTTCTGTCTGTCAGCCTCTGCCTTATCATTTGCAATACGCAATACAGTCAGATCATCTAGATTCTTCTTGTTCTCAGCATACTGCTCACCAGCTAGTTTCTTATTCTCTTTTATATTCTTCACTAACTGGATAGCTCTATCACTATCTCCTTTACCTAAATCAAAGAGAGTCTGAAGCTCTAACCTATATCCTTTTATCTTCTGATTCTGAAGCTCCAGTATAGCTCTACCTGACTTTAATGCAGCAGCGAGCTTACGCTCTTCCATCTGTTCAGTATTCTTGCCTGCAGCTTGTGACATTCTAATCTCAAGAGTATAGTTGTCCTCTGTAGCCTTCATCTTCTGTCTCTCAGCTGCTATCTTCTTCTTGGTCTGTATCTCAATGATTTCAGTAGTAGTCTGAGCATTCTTAACTGCATTCCTGGTATTAGCATCATCAATGATTCCAAAGAACTCAAGTACTGCAGTCAATCCTTTCATGGACATGACAGTCCTCTCAATGACCTTCCATACCTTATCAAAGTTTTCAATCAAATATCCAACAGCTACCACAATAGCACCAATACCAGTTGTTACCAATGCAGCTCTTAGGATCTTCATGGCATTGGATGCTAGTCCTGTAGCTACAGCTGCTGCCTTCTGACTAGTACTGAATGCTTTTGTCTCAGCGGATGCTATGATAGTAGCCTCACCGACATCCTTGATAGCTCCTGCCTCACGCTCTGCAGTGATAGCAGCTGCTGTGTTTGATTCGCTGAGCTGATTAGTTGCAATATCAAAAGCCCTTGTCTCTGAGGATGCTATGATACTAGCTTCACCGATGTCCTTGATTGCAGCAGCCTCTCGCTCAGATACAACAGCTGCAGCAGCCTCAGTCCTTATCAAGTTTTCAGTAGCTACTATCTGAGTCTGTATCCCCTGGATGGTCCCGTATCTGATAAAGTTCCCTAGCTTGTTGATAGTATTCTGGATACCTGAGAATAGCGCATCCTTCTCCTTGAGCTTGAGCTGTATCTCCTGCAGTGCAGATGCTAGTCCCATAGCAGCCTGTAGCTTGACCATGGTCTGCATGAGTTTCTCATTCTCTACACCTACCAGGGCAAGTGCTGACTGAAACCCACTGAACACACTGACTGCACCGCCTACACTACCCACTAGCCTCTCACCAATAGTCTTGGATGCTCTATCCACGACCATGTCAGTCTCTATCTGCGCCTTCTTATACTTGGCAACCTGGTCAAGCAATTGCTTGTACTCCTTGGATGCTGTATCTCCTGCAAGGGCAAGCTCATAGAGTCTATCTTCAGCCTCACCCATTCTAGCAGTCAACGGCTGCAGCTCACCATATACCTCAGCAAAGGTAGCAGTCACATCTGTCATCCTATGGTCCAGGTTAGTGGATGCGCTTGACAGATCATCAATACTCTTATCAAGATCCTTGATCTCCTGAGTTGCATCTATGAGTCCCTTCTCAAAAGCATTGATCTCAGCTACACTGTTACCAGTATCAACCCTCAGTGTAAATATTGCCTCTTTATTTGCCATGTCTTTATTCAAAAAAAGGCCAGTTGCCCGGCCTTGCTAAGTTAGTTTATTTTAGATTAAATTGGAGGAAACGGAGTCGGCTTAGGCTTGTACTCAATAATCGGCAAGTCCTTAACCCACGCAAAGGTTGGGTTAACATTATACTCCATCTCTTCTACTGAGATTATCCAGTTATCATCTATGTCCTGTATAGGATTGAAATATGAATCATCATCATATAGCTGACCTACCAATTCATCTTTCTGTACTTCTGTTAATAGTCCTACTTGTATCATACGTTACGCCCTAAAGTTGTTTGGAATGTTTGTACTGCTGTGTAGAAGTTAGCTGCTTCAGTATCGTTAAGTCCGTCTCCTATTGAAGCGAAAGCATATTCTCTATTTGCATAAGTAGCGTCATAATTACGCACACCTATGTAATAATTGTTATTAGGTTTTGTTGCGCCTGCTGAACCCGTTGAACTCCCTAATGTAGTACTTCCGTTTTTAATTAGTTTAAAAGCATTTGATGCTGTTCTTGTATTGATATAGTGACCAGTAGAATCTGTATTTGTATGAGTATGGAATGAAGCCATATTCCAATTATACGAAGTGCCACTATATTTTGTTTCTAAATCAACCAACACCGCACCAGCACCCCCACCCATATCAATACCGCCACTAACATTTGTTCTTGAGTAGATAGAAATATGATTGCTATTTATGTCAGATAAATTGTTAAATGGATTGTAATACGTATTTGCATAGCCATTCGTTCCGTTAGGTAATATACCATTAGAACTGTGTGTAACCCCACCATTAAACACCAATCTAAACGCTGCATCTGTATCAAGTGGATTCTTAAGATTGTACTTGTGTGTAGTAGCTGTTCCTCCTACAAATGGATACAAAGCAGACATCTTAGTCCAAATGCCGTAA
>Ga0315909_10003373_pt1 | contig 19517 bp, 14 predicted proteins | sample LakEriMetagenome_11_FD_203527 | JGI IMG/M metagenome (GOLD analysis project Ga0315909, IMG submission 203527) | Freshwater fungal communities from buoy surface, Lake Erie, Ohio, United States - Buoy 2 MA125 | ecosystem: Environmental > Aquatic > Freshwater > Lake | place: USA: Lake Erie, Ohio... | reverse complement strand
CACGGGGATTTCTGCCGCAAGAGCTTCGCCCACTTTGCCCTTCATTCCAGCACCGAAACGCAGCGGCGCAATCGAGACCCACGCGCTGGCGAGCCATGGCGCCGTTGAGGGCACGCGCCCCAAAACTCTGACCCGTGCATCCGACAGGGCGAGTATGTCTGGGGGCGCATCAGCACCAATGATCATCCACTGCACGTCCGGCACGCGTCGGCTGATCGCGGGCCAGATCTCTGCGTGGAACCAGCGCACGGCGTCCACGTTGGGTTGATGGGAGAACGATCCGATGAAGAGCACGCTGGGTGTCGCGGTTTCCTCTCGCTTCACGTCATGCAGAGTGTGGATATTCGGGACATTGAAGCTCGGTAGGCCCCGCAGACGCTGATCAAGTTCACGCGCGTAGGTATCCAGTTCCTCCCGCTCAACGCGCTCGGCATGGGCTCGATCTTCAGGCAATCCGCTCAGGTCGGCCTTGGCGTGCCAGCGTTGATAGGTCAAGTCGACGGAGTCGACGATGAGGCGGGCATTGGGGCACAGCCAGCGAAAGCGCTGGAGCAGTTCGCGTGCGACGATGAACCATTCGAAGATGACCGCATCAGGTGCAACGCCGTTCATCCGCCGGGGGATCCCCTCCAACACGGGAACGCCCGCGGCCGCCAGATCACCGCAATAGCGTGTGTAATCTGTCGCGCCAAGTCGACGTCGTTCCGCCTCCGGCGTGCTGAGCACATATTCACAGTGATGGCCTGCCTCGCGCAGCAACGCGATCAACGTGAACAGCCTGAGTCCCCCGGAGGTGCGGTCGTGCCAGGGGAGCTCGCTGTTGACGATCCAGAAGCGCATTTGTCCCTCATGCCTCCGGGTGCGCTGTCCCGCGATGGACGTAGCGCGCGCGCAAGTGAGCGGGACAATCCCCGGTGTGTCCGCGCAGGAAATCCATGACCCCGCAGCGCATGGCGTGTTGGCCAGGCGTGTTCCAGTTGCGCATCAGAGCGCCAGCCAGCCTCGAACAAGCCCACCACCATGATCTGGGGCTGTCCCAGCGTGCCATTCGGGTATAGGAGCGGGTTGGACGCAATTCATGCAGCATGCGGCCGACCACCTTCCTGAGCAGCCTCCACCGTTGGCGCCGAGATAGATGCCGTCGACCCCAGTACAACACATTGCGGGTCATGAAATACCGCATCAAGGGCGACTGCCCTCCACCGAACGAGACGGAAACCTTGTGCTGTACCCGTGCGGCCGGGACCGCAAAAGACAGGAAGCCAGCTTCGCGACCTCTGAAGCACCAGTCGGATTCCTCGAAGGTCAGGAAATAACGCTCATCCATGAGGCCAATCTTGTCGAGCACACTGCGCCGGACCAGCAGGCTGCAGCCGGTGGGATAGTCGACCGGGAGCACGGTTTTCAATGGTTGATTCTGAAGAGGCCTGTTCTTGCCCAGATTGCGGAAGGCGCAACGGTCCTGGTCCCAATTTGCACCGCCCAGGGCGAGCACGCGCGGCTCATCGTCAAAGGAGAGGATTGCCGGGCCGAAGAAGCCCCCCGCGGGATTCGCCTCGGCGGCCTCAACCAGAGCGTCGAGAAAATCCGGAGCCACCACGGTGTCATTGTTGAGCAGCAGGACATAGTCCGGGAAGTCTCGCAGCGCCTCGCGAATGCCGGCATTGTTGCCGCCGGCGTAACCGAGATTGGCGCCGGTCTGCAGGATGGGAATGCCGGGCCACGCCTCCTTCAGGATCTGCTCCGAACCGTCCGAAGATCCGTTATCGACAACCAGAACACCGAAATTGTCGTAGCTGACCTGCGCCAGCGATGTCAGACATTCCCGAGTGTCAGCCACGCCATTCCAGTTGAGTACGATGATGGTGACTCGCGGGCGCGCGGGGCCTGTCGGCTTGACTCCTATCACGAGGGGCAAGTGCCGGACGGGCGCATTCAGGGGGTCTCTCCGCGCGCGATGTCCCAGTGCGAGGGCAGGTAGGCGAGGGTGCCGCTGGGCAGTTTCGCGGCCTGCTCTGCGGTGGATTCCACCAGCACCCAGCGCAACTTGTTGCCCGCCCAGATCTTGTTGCGGGCCCAGTCGAATACCGTGACGCCCACGCCGTAGGTGCCGGGACAGAACGCGAGTTTTTCCACGACGAGCTCGATACGGTTGATGCCGGGCTCCAGATTGACGGGGTCCGGTAAGGTCAGGGTGGTGGATTTGGTCATGAAGACCATTTCGGGGCTGTGCAGGCCGATCTGGATCTCGGCGTTGCGAACCGGATGCAGGGCGTTGATCGTGAGTTTGATATGAAGGTCCGACATCAGCGAACACACCGTCGCATCCATCACCTTGCGCTCGCCCACCACCTCGAGGTCCGTGACTTCGATGACCTTGCTGTCCTTGTACGGCCGCAACGCCTGCGGACTCTCGGCGAGGGCGCCCTCCGCTTTCTTGAGCGTGGTTTCGTCAAGAAACACTTTCGAGACAGCCCCTGGCTCCCCATCGACCACAATCTTTCCATGACGCAACAGGATCATGCGCGAACAGATGCGCTCCAGCTGGCGAATGCCGTGACCCACGATGAGTACCGTGCGACCCTCGGAGTTGATCAGGTTTTCCATGCGGTCGAGACACTTGCGCTGGAAAGCCACATCGCCGACGGAGAGCACTTCGTCGACGATGAGGATTTCACTCTCGACGGCGGTCGCGACCGAGAACGCGAGCTTGACCTGCATGCCCGAGCTGTAGCGTTTGACCGGAGTGTCGATGAACTCTCCGATTTCCGAGAACTCGACTATCTGATCGAACTTGCGTTCGATCTCGGCGCGGGACATGCCAAGGATCGCTCCGTTCAGATAGACGTTCTCCCGTCCAGTGAAGTCCGGGACGAAGCCGGCACCCACCTCGATGAGCGGCGCGATGCGTCCGTTCACCTTGACGGATCCACCCGTGGGCTCACTGATGCCCGACAGGATCTTCAGCAGGGTCGATTTTCCGGCACCGTTGTGACCGATGAGTCCGATGACCTCGCCGCGCTCGATCGAGAAGCTCACATCATCCAAAGCCTTGAAAGCGGGACGCTCCTCGACGGGTTTGCCGGTCCACCGCCTGGCCGCGTTGGAGATTGAACGGCGCAGGCTGGTGAGCGCGCCCAGTTTGAATTCTTTGGTCAGATGGCTGACTTCTATCATGGACATGGCGGCTCTCAGATGACGTCGGCGAAATAGCGCTCGGCACGCTTGAAGTATGCGTAGCTGAGGGGGAAAAGCACGAGCAGCAGGAGTGCCGAGGGCAACATGCTGATGAGATCCGGGGGCTCGTTGCGCAACAGGACGTTCTGGAAGGCATCGATGATGCCGGCCAGCGGGTTGAGGCTGTAGAGGCGGTAATACCATTCCGAGAGCGGACCCGCGATCTGTTCCACCAGCAGCTTTTCCTTGACCAGATGCAATGGGTAGAGGATGGGGGACAGATACATCAGAAGTGACAACAAGACCGGCAGCGCCTGCGCCACATCACGGTAGTAGACATTGAGCGCTGCCCCGAAGAACGCAATGGTGAGTGAGGCGAGACCCACGTAGAGGACGAGTGCCGGCACCCACAGGGCGTGCAGGCCCAGCGGGATGTGATGCCAGGCCATCAGCAGGAACACCATCAACAGGTTCACGCCGAGACCGACGACCTTGGTGCCGACCGCGATTACGGGAAAAATCTCCCGCGGAAAATAGACCTTGCGGATCAGTGCCGTATTACCGGTGACGCTCACCACTCCCTCGGAGGTGGACTCCTGGAAGAACATCCAGGGCATCAGGGCGGTGAATACGAGCACGGAATAGGGGATGTCTCCACTGTTGATGCCGATGAAGCTTCGTACGATCGTGAAGATCGCCATCAGGCAGAGAGGTTTCAGCAGCACCCAGAACACGCCGAGATACGCCTGCTTGTAGCGCAATGCCACATTCTTCCAGGCGAGCGTCATGAGCAGGGTGCGGCTGCTGTAGAGGTTGCGGACGAGGCTCAACATGAGGTCGTGAATCCGGTTGACGACAGGGTGTTGCAGGGTGACATGGTGTGGACCTCAGGCCTGTAGCCGGGCGCGGCTTGAATCGAGCCACAAGGCCAGGGTCATCAGAACCCACACCAGCACACCATAGTAGGCCGGGTGTGACTCGAGGCGGCCGGCGAGAAAATCATTGCGAAAGCCGCGGCGCAGGATGCCGCAATCCTCCAGCGCCTGCAGGTGGCTGCTGGCGAACTCCCGCAAGCCGGCGTCCTCTCGCAACCACAAGCCGAAAGGTAGGCCAAAACCCTGCTTGCCTTTGCTGAGGGTTGCAGCCGGGAGAAAATCGGCAAAGGCTGCGCGGAAGGCCGGGCGCAAAGTTCCACGGGAGACCTTGGCCTCTGTGGGCAGGCCGGCAGCGTAATCGAACACAGCGTCGTCAAGCAGGGGAAAGTCGACGTCAATCCCGGCATGAGCGCACATGCGCTTGACCTTGGGCAGATCGCTGTCCGCCAGAGTCAGCCGCAGATCGAGGTGGAGCAGCTTGTCCACCATTGCGATGTCCTGGGGGGTGTCATACATCTCGCGCAGGCGCCGCAGCGGAAGCCCCTGATCGAGCCCTGCCAGAAAATCACCATCGAGAAACGAGTCAGGGCTGATCCAGTTGAGCAGGTTCCAAGTCATGAGCCGGTCCGGCAATGGCACCGCCGCCTGACGGATGTAGCTGGCAGCTTTGCCCAATACGCCACGACGCGCCCAGGTGGGCAGGCCGCTGCCCAGCGGTTCCAGCAGACGGCTGCGCAGCAATTCGGGCAGTCGCTGGTAATACTCGAAGATCAGTTGCGTCGCATAGCGGCTGTTGCCGCCGAACAATTCATCACCGCCATCGCCCGCAAGCATGGAGCTGAAACCATGTTCGCGTGCGAGTCGCGCGCAGAAATAGGTCGGGACTGCCGAGGCGTTGCCGAAAGGGCCATCGAAGGCATTCACGAGTTGGGGCAAGCTGTCGACGATATCGTCCGGCGTGACGTAGTAATCGACATGCCGGACGTTGAAGTGGCGGGCCACGTTGCGCGCGTATTCCATCTCGTCATAGCCGGGTGCCTGAAAGCCGATGGTGAAGGCCGTGACTTCCCCCGGGTGCCTTTTTGCAGCGAGACCCGTGACGGTGGAACTGTCCAGGCCGCCGGACAGAAAACAGGCTTGCGGTCCCTCGCGTTCATGTCGCGCCACCGCCGAATCGATGATACCCGGTAACGCAGAGAGCGCTGGAAGATCCGCTGCGGAATCAACGGCTCGATAGTGCGGCACCCAGTGCGCCCGCACGGCGGTCTGGCCCTCGCGATGATGCAGGTAATGCCCTGGCAACAGGCGCTGCACGCCAGCATGAATGGTTCCCGGCCCGGGGACGCAATGGAAATACAGATACTCGAAAATGGCCTGAGGCGTGATGCGGTGATTGACCAATGGGTGATCGGCGAGGTGCGCGAGGCGGGTACCCCAGGCAAGGTCCGGCCCGTTGAGGACATAGAAGAAGTTTTCCACCGCAAAACGGTCAATGGCCAACAGGACCTCACCCCGCTGGGGGCGGACCAGACACAGGGCGAAGGCCCCGCCCAGTCGGGACATCAGGGAGACGCCCTCCGTGCTGAAGAGCCGTGCGAGTGAGCCAGCCGTGAGCGAGGCGGCGCTGGGCGCGTCCTCCAGCAGCCAGGGCCGGCCCACCAGCAAGGCCACCGTTTCGTCATCCCGGTAAACATCGGCCGAAGACATGTCATCGCTGGACCAGAGTGCGCAGCCCGGCGAGTTGCCTGACGGCGCACGTGGCGGCATGACAGGCCTCATCCCGGCCGCGACACGCCCCTCCGCCCAGCGCAGTTGCGCCGTAGGCGTGAGCGATAGTGAGCCACAACAAGCACCTGGCATGGTTTTAACGTTCCGCTGAAATCCGCTGGTCTTCTGTCTGGTCAACAAATTCCGTAAGTCATGCACCGGGCGCATGAGCAGGAAGGGAAGCCTGCAGAGACTCGGGCAGGGCCACGTGGCTCACCACATAGCGATGCTTGCCTGAGGCCTCCGCGGGGATTTCATCCCGCAACACCAGCGCCACTTTGAGGGCTTCGCCCAGACGCGTGCGCAACCCTGCCTCGATCGAGACACCGGCTTGCGCGGTCCATTCCGGGCCGGGCACGACTTGTACCTCCATGTATGTCGGCGTGTGCTGGATACACTTGAATTGGCTGACACCCGGGGTGGCCCGCAACACGTAGATGAGGGCCAAGGCATGCATGATGGTGCCGTCGGCGCGCACCACATGGTCGGTGCTGCGGCCAGCGACTTCCGCAATGACGGGCAGGCCCCGTCCATCGCGTGCCGGCTCGGGGGAGAGGGTGATGATGTCGCCCGTGCGGTAGCGGATGAAGGGCTGGGCTGCTGAACAGAGCCCCGTCAGCACCAGTTCGCCCGGCGTTCCCGGCGGAACCGGATTTCCCGCCGGGTCCAGGACCTCGACCAGGTTGAATTCGCTCACCATCAACATCTGTCCACCGGGCGCGTCGTGACCGATGAAGCCACCATCCCGGCAACCGTACTCGTTTGCCACGGGTATCCCGAATACCTCGGCAATGATCTCCCTCTGGTGTGGATAGAGGGGTTCTCCCGTGGTGCAGACCACCTTGAGAGTGGGAATCTTGGGCCGCCGCCCACGGGCACGGGCATGGGCCGCCAGCAGCGCAACGCTGGAGGCATAGCCGTAGATCGAGCTCGGAGCCCAGTGCTCCAAGGCCTCCAGATAGTCGTCCATCCGCGATGCGGACATTTCGAAAGCGTTGAGGATCCGGTGGTTGACGAGACTGTCCCGCCATCGCTTGAGGTGGTCCAGCCGTGACAGCTCGGTTGGCGCCCCCCAGAGATAGAGCTCCTTCTCGCCCGGCTCCACGCCCCACCACAGGCGAGCGCGCAGTCGTGCGGCGGCATCGGCAGCCTGACGTTCCCGACCGTAGTGGAAGATCAACGGTTCACCTGAGGATCCCCCGGTGTTGTAGGGGTGTGCGCCGCCGGGAACGCTCCGCCATACCAGAGTCCCGACGTTTTCCCGCGCGTCGGTCTTGGTCATGCAGGGCAGTCGAGACAGATCTTCGAGACCCAAATCCCCTGCCATGACGAGTCCGGCAAGATCGGCTTCGCGAATGCGCGCCGCATGCCACGGGCTGTGGGCGAGCGCATCGCGCAACAGGCGATTGAGGCGCACCCGCTGCAGTTCCGCCAAGGCGTCTGGCGACCACCACTGACTCGCTTCAAGCTCGCGGAACATGCGCCAGGTGGCGCGCCCCATCAGGCGCTCCTGCAACGGGTGAAACAGCTTGCGGGCGAGCCAAGGCCACATGACGCGCGGTGACCTCAGGTTGCTGACATTCGAGGGGGAACTGCCCGTCGATTCGCGAGCAGTGCGAACGCGAACAGCAGCAGGAGCAGGACAATGCGCGGTTCATCGAACAGCGTTCCCACCAGTCCGACCGCGCAGAACCCGGTGATGGCGACCGCGAGTCCCAGCGCGAACAAATCACCCCGCATGGCACTGGCGAATCCTCGCGTGAGTGCGAGACCGAGCAGGGCCAAGGTGGTTAGCAGGCCGATCAGCCCTTGCTCGAAATGAAGATGCACAAACATGTTCTTGATGTGCCACGGCAGATGGTTGAAATCATAAAGCGAGAACCAGTGATCCATCTCGGCGGAAAAATCGCCGTTCTGGAGGTACTCCTGGCCGGCCTCGTCCTGCAGGCTGAGATTGTCGAGTGCCAGCGTCGTCGGAGCTCGCGACATCAGGTCGTACTCGCGGCGATTGCCGAGTTCCAGCAGCAGCGGCGCACGACCCGGGATCCCGGCACCGCTGCCGAGGTCTGCAAGATCAAAAACCCCCGAGAGACGCCGCCACTGTCCCGCGGTGGCATGGAGGCGGCGGTCGACCGTGCGGCAGGCGCCGTTGTAGTCCAGTGGCTCGATCATCTGCCTGCGGCAGATTCGCAGGCGCAAGCGCGCTTCCGGCTCGGCCAGCCGATAGTCCAGCGAGAGCCGGTAGCGGCGATAGGCCGGCAGATCCAGCCGCTGGGTCACTTTCACATCCTTGCCGCCCACCAGCTCCAGGAACTGCGCTCCGTCCTCGCCGCGCAGCATTGAAACCCCGTCGAGTTTGTCCGGATAGCCGAGCAGGTAGAGCCTCGGGAAGCTGCCGACTCCCGCGCCGAGCAGGGTGTGTACCAGACCTTCCGGTCTCAGTGACAGTCCGTCCTGCCAGTGCGCGGTGCGTGTTGCCATGTCCGCGCTCACGGTCGAGAAGCGCGCCTCCATGCGAAAGCCGAAGACAGCGGGAATAATCGTCGAGGCAACCGCAATACAGACCAGCGCAGCGAGCGCAAACTCGGGAGCACGCATCACGCGCCGTCCCCGCAGCCCGGTCATGTTGCCGAGCGCAACGGCAATCACGGCGGCACCCGCGGCGAGTGGTAGGGCTTCGGCACTTCCCACCGCCACCCATTTGCTGGTGGTCTGGGCGTGCAGAATCAGTCCCCCGGCAGCGAAGCCGCTCGTCAGCCAGAGGGCAAGCCGCCAGGCGAGCCCGTCGCGATGGATGAAGAAGCGCGTGAGTGCCGGACCGCCATAGCCAACCATCAGGCCGGCGAGCGCGAGCGTCCCGCCGCGCTGGAAACCGAGCGCCGACAGCCCAAGGAACCCCCCGAGTCCCAGCAGCAGAAGCCCTGCACCTGCCACACCATCTCTTCGGGCCAGACTGACCAGCAGTGCAAGGCAGAAGATCACAAGACAGACGGCCAGCGCCAGGTAGCTCGCGCGCGAGAAGGTGGCGATCGTCGTATACAAGGCAAGTGGCAAGGTGAGGATCGCAAGCCAGCGCAGGTAGCGCGGTGCGCCCTTCAGCAAGGCGGCGGCGAGTGCGCAGGGCCAAGCCAGCACCAGATAACCATCGATCGATTCTCCCCCGGTATGCATGCCGGAAAAGAGACCGGTGACGCGGTAGGGCGTTGAGAAGTCGAGCAGGCCGTCGAGACGGTCGTAAATGTTGTTGCCGGTCAGCAAATCGCGCCAGACCCCGCGCTCCCAGAGCGCACACAGGCCCGTGCCGAACAGACCGACCAGCACCCCGCCCAACAGAGCGTGGCGCGCCTTGTCCGGTGTGCGCCTGAAGACAAACGCCAGCGGGGGCAGGAACGCGACCGCCCACATCACACCCCGCGCGACCCGCAGGCCGTTGTAGTGGCTGTAGTAACTGGCATAGGTGTTGGGATTGTCGCGAGGGGGATAGGGGGCCACGCCGAGGTGCAGGCTCAAGAGATAACACGCAACGAATCCGGCGATCATCCAGCAGTCCTGCCGTGGCAGCGGCTGGCGACGCGCCGGCGCGTACTGACCATGCCACAAGGCGCCCGCCAGCAAGACCAGCAGGAAGAGATCGAACTCCTGCAGGAACAGGCGGCCGGTCCATGGTGCGGTGTCGGCCAGAGGCAGCAGGGCAGGGAGCAGGAAGAGCCACGCCGTGGGAATCCGCCAGCAGATCAGCGCGATGATCAGCAGCGCGAACACCATGGCGGGTAACGGGAGCGGGTAATACAAGGCCCCGAATCCTGCGAACAGCAACAGGGGCAGAGCCGCAAGACGCTGCAGGATCACGGCTCGTCCAGCAGCTTTTGCAGATGGTGCACGGGGATGGCGTAGGTGATGGCAGAGGGATCCGTCAAGACACCTTCGCGTGCCTGCTTCACGTAAACCCCGCCGACGATCCCCACCACGGCGCCCGACGCCTGCGCGTAGACGGGGCTGCCGCTGTTGCCGGGGTAGGCGATCATGTCGAGGATGAGGATTTCAAACGGCTTCCTGAGCAGGCGAATCTGCTGGGCGGTGAGTCCTTCCGCGTTGGCGCGGGGCATCGTGATGGGGCTGACCGACGACACGATACCGGCATTGGTGAGCGGGATGAGGCCTAGCGTGTTGGCAATCGGGAAGCCCGTGACGGCCACTGCTTCGCCCTCTGCCGGAGGCCCGGTGCTTGCCAGGATTACCGGCTTGCCGGGTTGACCCTCTATTCTCAGGAGGGCGAGATCGTGGCGAACATCATGCCGGATGCGCCGTGCCGCACGGACCTCCATTTTCTTGCCGTGGGGAATGAATACGGCGAGTCTGGAGCCTCCTTCCCCGCCGGCAACGAGCACGGGCTCGAGGTGATAACTGGTGGCGATGTGCAGGCCGTCCCCCACGAAGAAGCCGGTACCTGCCAATTGCCCCTGGGGAGAGCCCTGAGGATCCCAGCGGCCCACGCCCACAACCGAAGGCTTGATCGCCGCAATGCGCTCAGGCAGCCCGACAGCTCCGCATGCGCCCACCACCCCCCACAGCAGAAGAGCCGAGAGCGCGCGTATCACGTGATTGCACGACCATCGTGAACCTGGCCGGCGGCGAGCTTGCGTTCCCAGGCCAGCGCGGTGCGCACGATCATGCGCAGATCGTCGAAACGGGGAGTCCAGTCGAAACATTTCCTGAGCGCGCTGGAATCGGCGATCAGGGACGGCGGGTCACCGGCTCTCCGCTCCGCATAGCGCACCGGTAATGGCGAACCGGCTTCCGCCTCCACGGCCTGCAGCACCTCGCGCACGCTGTAGCCATGCCCGTAGCCGCAATTCAGGGAGACCGACTCGCCGCCATTCTCGAGGTAGCCCATCGCTCTCAGGTGCGCATCTGCCAGATCGCAGACGTGGATGTAGTCGCGCACACCCGTCCCGTCCGGTGTGGGATAGTCGGTACCGAACACCACCAGTTCCGGCCGCTTGCCGGTGGCGGCCTCGCAGGCCACCTTGATGAGCAGCGTGGCCTGCGGCGTGGTCTGCCCGATCTCGCCGTCGGGATCGCAACCCGCCACGTTGAAATAGCGCAGGATCACGTGTCGCATGTCGCTCGCGGCACAGGCGTCGCGCAGCATCTGTTCGGCCATGGCCTTGGAACTGCCGTAGGGATTGATGGGGGAGAGCGGCGCGTCTTCACGGCAGGCGGCAACGTCGGGCACTCCATAGACCGCGGCGGTCGAGGAAAACACGAAGTTGCGCACTCCTTGCGCAACGCAGCATTCAATCAGGCTGCGCGCGCTGGCGGTATTGTTGCGGTAGTACTTCAAAGGGTCGCTGACCGACTCCGGCACGATGGTCCAGGCCGCGAAGTGCATTACGGTGTCAATGGCGTGCTTGCGCAACAGCGCAGTCACCAGATTTTCATCCCCGGTGTCACCCACCGCCAGTTCACCGGCCAGCACGGCCCCGCGATGCCCTTTCGAGAGGTTGTCCAAGGTGACCACCTTGTGCCCGGCCTGTCCAAGCTGCTTGACCACATGGCTCCCGATATAGCCTGCGCCTCCCGTCACCATTACGTTTGCCATCCACTCACCCTCCCGCGGGTCTTGTCTCCGGCATTGTATAGCGGCCGCGGTATACTCGTGCTTCAACTCTTCCGGAGATCCGGTATGGCCCCACGCCGCATCCTGAATGTCCTCCTGCTTGGCCTGCTTTCAAGCTCCGCGCTGGCTCATGACTATCCGACCATGGATCGGGTGGACCAGGTGTTGACTTGCATGAAGCGCAATGGCGGCCAGAACGTGGACAACCTCTTCCGATGTTCCTGTGAGATTGATGTCATCGCCCAGACAGTCAGCATGGACGAGTTCAATACCGCGCGGACCTACGAGATCTACAAGAACATGCCGGGCGAAAAGGGCGCCCTGTTCAGGGAGGGCGAAGATGCCCGCAAGGCGGTGGAGACCCTGTCCGCGGCGCGCAAAAGCGCCGAGAAACGCTGTTTCGTGGGGGCCAGGCGGCAAACCGTGGTGCCCACTCCCGAGGGTATGCCGAAGACCGTCAAAACCCCTGAAAAAACCGGGCAATGAGCCTTTCCTGAGAGTGGCCGGAAACGTTATCCGGGCTCGGTTGTCGGGTCGGATTTTTTCTCTATAATCGAAGCACACTGTCTTTTGGCAGCAGGCTGATAGCAACTGACGAGGTTTCCGTTTGATCCGTCCGGAGCTCATTGCCACTGATCACTGCAGGGCGCCATGCAAATTGCCTACGGCCCCTCTTTTCTTGCGCCCCGCCGGGCGGGGTGCGATTCCCGCGCTTTCCTTTCTACTCTCCCCGGTGCCTTTGATCTCGGGTGCTTTGGTTGAGTCAAAACCCCATGAGATCGTAACATCCGTTAACAAAAAAATAGTGTGAAGGAGGAGGTCATGAGAAAAGCATCGTTCAAGCGATGGCTTGCCGCGGCGGCCTCTCTGGCAGCAGTTGCCTTTTCCGGCTCGGCCATGGCGAATGCTGAAGTAGAGAAGCTCATGCAGGATCCCAACTACTGGGCCTTTCCAGGCGGCAACTACTGGAACTGGCGCTACTCGGAGTTGGACCAGATCAACAGTACCAACGCGGGCAAGATGCAGGCCGCGTGGACCTTCTCCACCGGCGTCCTGCGTGGACACGAAGGTGGTCCGCTGGTCCTGCCCGCCTCGGCCACCGGCCTGTCGGGCGACACGCTGTTCATCCACGCCGCGTTCCCCAACAACGTCTTTGCGATCAATCTCGATACGCTTGAGGTGATCTGGGAATACGTGCCAGTCCAGAACTATGACGAAACCGTGCCTGTAATGTGCTGTGACACCGTCAACCGCGGCCTCGGCTACGGTGACGGAAAGATTCTGCTCCAGCAGGCTGACACCACGCTCGTCGCACTCAATGCGAAGGACGGCGCGGTGGTGTGGTCCGTGAAGAACGGTGATCCCAAGCTTGGTCAGACCAACACCAACGCTCCCCACGTCATCAAGGACAAGGTCTTCACCGGTATTTCGGGCGCCGAATTCGGCGTTCGCTGCTGGATGAATGCCTACAGCCTGAAGGACGGCAAGCGCGTGTGGCGTGCCTACAGCATGGGGCCGGACAGCGACATGCTGATGGATCCCGAAAAGACCATCGACAGCGCCACCATGCAGCCTGTCGGCAAGGATTCCTCGCTGAAGACCTGGAAGGGTGACCAGTGGAAGATCGGTGGCGGCTCGACCTGGGGCTGGTGGCCTTATGACAAGGAAACCAACCTCATGTACTACGGCACCGGCAACCCGTCGACGTGGAACCCGGTGGTTCGCCCCGGCGACAACAAGTGGTCGATGTCCATCTTCGCCCGCGATGTCGATACCGGCATGGCCAAGTGGGTCTACCAGATGACGCCCCACGACGAGTGGGACTATGACGGCATCAACGAGATGATCCTCGCCGACATGAAGGTCAAGGGTCAGGACACAAAGGCGCTCGTGCATTTCGACCGCAACGGCTTTGCCTACACGCTTGATCGCGTGAACGGCAAGCTGCTGGTGGCCGAAAAGTTCGACCCTGCAGTGAACTGGGCGACCCACGTCGACATGAAGACCGGCCGTCCGCAGGTCGTGGCCAAGTATTCGACCCACTTCAACGGGGAAGATACCGAAACCACCAACATCTGCCCCGCGGCGCTCGGCACCAAGGATCAGCAGCCTGCGGCTTACAGTCCGAAAACCGGCCTTTTCTATGTGCCCACCAACCACGTTTGCATGAACTATGAGCCGGTCAGCGGTGGCGAATATGTCGCCGGTCAGCCCTACGTGAATGCCGTGCTCAGCATGTTCCCCGCCGGCCGGGTCTCCCCGGGTGCGGAATTCGGCAACAACGCCGACAACAACAACCTCGGCAATTTCATCGCTTGGGATGCCAGCGAAGGGAAGATCAAGTGGTCGATCCCGGAACGCTTCTCGGTGTGGAGCGGAGCGTTGGCAACCGCGGGCGACGTGGTGTTCTATGGCAACCTCGAGGGCTACCTCAAGGCCATTGATGCCAAGTCCGGCAAGCTGCTGTGGCAGTTCAAGACGCCCTCCGGGATCATCGGCAACGTGAACACCTGGGGCCACAAAGGCAAGCAGTACGTTGGCGTGCTGTCGGGTGTGGGCGGCTGGGCCGGTATCGGCATGGCGGCTGGCCTGATCAACGATACCGATGGTCTGGGTGCCGTGGGTGCCTACAAGGGTCTCAACAGCTACACGCGGCTGGGCGGCACGCTCAGCGTGTTCAGCCTCCCGTAAGGCGAGATCTGCAGACTGGCCCCTGCCGCTTCGATGGCATGGGCCGGAATGCGAGAAAACCCGGCACCTCCGTGCCGGGTTTTTCTTATGTGCAATACTCCCGACCGCCGCCCCGACGGGACTGCAGGGCGGAAGGTTCGGTTGATGTCAGGAAACTATCTGGAGAGTTCAGCAATGCGATTCAAGACGGCGATCACGGCAACGGCACTCGCCATGTTCCTCAACGCGCCAGTGTTCGCCACCGAGCACGTTATCAAGGGCGTCATCACCAACTGGGTTCCGCTTGTGACCTACGCCAAGCCCGGTGACACCATCAAGTTCATCCAGATGGCGGGACACGACTCCGAGGCCATTGAGGGAATGATGCCGGAGGGCGCTGCCGGCTGGAAATCCAAGATGGGCGAGGAGGGCTTCAGCGTGAAGCTGGAGAAGGAAGGCGCCTATGTCTACAAGTGCAATCCGCACATGACCACGGGCATGGTCGGCGCCATCGTGGTGGGTGACGGAGCACCTGCCAATCTCGCGGCACTGGATGCGTCTGCAGAGACTGTGAAGCTCGGCAAGAACATGGTCGTGCGCACCCTGCGCAAGATGAAGGAAGACCTCAAGAAAACCGGTCGCATGCAGTAAGTCCGGGCGACGGTCGGGTGGGGTGGCTGTGAGCTGCTGCGCGCAGACGCCCCCGCCCGCTCAACCCCGGCCGGAGTAACCCATGGCCACACGCCTTTCCCGATTTGCCCGCGCCGCTCTCGGGCTGGTGCTGGCCTGTCCGCTTCCCTCTGCGGTCTCAGCGCAGGAAGTCGAACCGCCACGCGCGGCGCTGAAGGTCTGTGCGCCGCCTTTCAATCTGCCGATGTCTGAAAAGGATGGGAGCGGGTACGAGAACCGCATGGCCGAGCTGTTCGGCAAGCAGCTTGGCCTGCCCGTCCAGTACACCTGGTTCCCGCAGCGCATGGGTTTCATTCGCGCGACCCTGCGCAACAATGAAACCGACGACGGCAGCTACAAGTGTGATCTCGTGATGGGCGTGGTGGAGAATTTCGAGCTTGCTGCCACCACCCGCCCCTACATGCGCTCCAGCTGGGCCATGGTCTACGTCAAGGGCCGCGGCCTCGATTTCATCAAGAGCCAAGCGGATTTCAAGCAGTTGAGCGACGCACAGAAACAGAAGCTGCGCATCGGCATCTGGGATCAAGGGCCGACCACTGAATGGGTCTACCGCCTGGGCCTCATCGATCAGTCAACGCCCTATCCCATCATGTCCGGCGATGCACGCCAGGGGCCAGGACATATCATCGAGGAAGATCTGGTGAAGGATGATGTCAATCTGACCTTCGCCTGGGGACCCATCGCCGGCTACATCGCGAAAAACATGCGGGACCATGAGCTTGTGGTCATTCCGCTCGAAAACGAACGGGGAGAGGCGGATGGGCAGCCTTGGGAAATCCGGTTCGATTTCCAGATTGCGGCCGCTGTACGCCATGGGGAAGATGCGTGGCGCGACGAAGTCGACGCGCTCATTGCGAAGAACCAGGCCGCCATCGATGCAATCCTGGCCGAATATGGCGTTCCGTTACTGCCTTTGAAGGCGTCACAGGCACGAGAAGACGACGATGATTGAGCGCTTGCGGAGGCCGGGCCTGGTTCTGGGCACGCTGTGCCTGCTTGGTCTCACCCTGACGGTTGAGGCGCCACGGGCGGATACCACGCAGGAACCCGCGGAGGGCTTCTCGGAAGCGGAGCGTCTGCTGTGGACTGGAGATCAGCTGCAGGCAATCGAAGCGCCGATGACGCTTGAATATCGCTTCAAAAAATCCGGCACCCTGGAGGCGGGATTCGAAGACAAGGTGGTCTTCACCATCCACAAGGTGCGGCCGGATGGCCTGAAGTCTGCCTCACTCGCGTTCTTCACCGGTGAGCGGCAGTTTCCGATCGAACCCGAAGAAGCCACGGACGCCAACCCGGTGCTCAAGGTGTACCTGCAAGGTGATGTCTACGAAATGAACCGTCTGACTGACCCGGAAGGCAAGGCCCGGGAACGCTGGCGCTATTTTCAGCGGCGCATCAAGTTCGCGCTGGCCGAGGCGGCTGACGTAAAGCTTGTCGCCTTCGATTTCCAGGGGCGTCGCCACGAAGGCAAGGAGATTCTCTTTGCGCCCTACGTCAAGGATCCGAAGCGGGCATTGTTCGATCGTTTTGCCAACAAGGTCTACCGCGTGGTGGTGAGCGAATCGTTGCCGGGCTACCTGTATGAGGTCACCACACTGGTGCCGGGAGAAGGCAAAGACAGTCCGCCACTGATCGCGGAAACCCTCAGCCTGATTTCGGCGAGGCCACTCTAAGCGGGATCATTTCCGGCACGCAGCGCAGAGCGACCCAGTGCGCCGCGCCTGAACTCGATACCCCGTCCAGCCCCGTAACGGGACTACAGCTCCCGCACACCCCTCATACGGGTTCTTCGGCCGGCACTGCGGTTTCGGCCGCTTCCAGCCTGACCGCGCAGAATTTGAACTCGGGAATCTTCCCAAAGGGATCCAGCGCTTCGTTGGTCAAGAGATTGACCGCTGCCTCGGCGTAGCAGAAAGCCATGAACACGGTCCCGCGTTGTACACCAGGATCAGGCCTCACCCGCGTCACGAGTTCACCCCGCCGGGAGGAGGCGCGCACGAAGCCCTCCGCCATGAGGCCGATGGTCGCCATGTCCTCGGGATTCACGCTCAGTACCGGCTCGGGCTCAAGGGCATCCAGGACCGAGGCATGCCGGGTCATGCTGCCGGTGTGCCAGTGCTCGAGCTGACGACCGGTGATCAGTACAAAGGGAAACGCTGCGTCTGGCAGCTCGTCCGCGTGGATGAAGGAGGCGGGCACGAACTTCCCGCGCCCGGTTGGTGTGGGGAAGCCTCCACCAAACAGGATGGCCTGTCCGGGGTCGCCTTCATTTTCGCAGGGGTAAGTTACAGAGTGCTGCTGCTCCAGACGTTGCCAGGTGATACCGGCGATACTCGGTGCCGCCTCGCGCATTTCCGCGAACACTTCCGCCGGGCCGGCATAGTGCCAGTCCAGACCGAGGCGGCGCGCCATCTCCTGGATGATCCACAAATCCTGGCGCGCATCCCCCGGCGGAGGGACAGCCTGCCGCCCCAGTTGTACGCGGCGATCGGTGTTGGTGAAGGTGCCGGTTTTTTCCGGAAAGGCCGAAGCGGGCAGGATGACATCGGCAAAGCTCGCTGTCTCGGTGAAGAAGATGTCCTGCACCACCAGATGTTCGAGATCGGCGAGCGCCTGGCGTGCATGGTTGAGATTGGGATCGGACATCGCCGGATTCTCGCCCATGATGTACATGCCCCGAATCTGGCCGGCATGGATGGCGTGCATGATCTCCACCACAGTCAGGCCCGGCTTGCCATCCAGAGGCATCCCCCACAGGGCTTCGAAGCGGGCCCGCACATGGGGATCATCCACGCGCTGGTAGTCGGGGAACACCATAGGAATGAGCCCGACATCAGACGCACCCTGCACATTGTTCTGGCCACGCAGCGGATGCAGGCCCGTGCCCGGGCGGCCGATCTGGCCGGTCAGCAAGGCGAGTGAGATGAGGCAACGGGCGTTGTCCGTGCCGTGCACGTGTTGCGAAATCCCCATGCCCCAGAAAATCATTGCGCCTTTGGCCGTGGCATAGCGGCGCGCGACGTCACGCAACACCTCGGCGGGAACGCCGCACAGTGGCGCGATTTTTTCCGGGCTGTAATCAGCCACGCAGCGCTTCAAGGCCTCGAAGCCTTCGGTATGGCGTGCGATGTAGTCCCGGTTTTCGAGACCCTCCTCGATGATCACATGCATCAGGCTGTTCAGAAGCGGCACATCGGTATCCGGTCGGAACTGCAGGAAATGCGTGGCGTGGCGGGCCAGCTGCGAGCCGTAGGGATCGATGAGGATGAGGGTCTTGCCGTCCTTCACGGCATTCTTCATGAAGGTCGCCGCCACCGGATGATTCACCGTCGGGCGCGCGCCGATGATGATGATGACCTCCGCCTCGCGCACATCTTCCACAGGATTGGAAACGGCGCCCGAGCCGAGGGTCTCCAGCAATGCTGCCACCGAGGAGGCGTGGCACAGCCGTGTGCAATGGTCGACGTTGTTGGTGTGGAAGCCGGTGCGCACCAGTTTCTGGAACAGATAGGCTTCTTCATTGGAGCCTTTGGCGGAGCCGAAACCGGCGAGACTGGAGGGTCCGAGCTCATCACGGATCCGCTTCAGTCCACCTGCCGCGAGGGCAAGCGCCTCATCCCAGCTGGCGGGGCGGAAGTGCGTCCAGATCTCCTCGCGTGGGATGAGTGTGGCGGTTTTGCGTGCACCCTCCAGCCGGATCAGAGGCGTGGTCAGACGATCCGGGTGATGCACGTAGTCGAAACCATAGCGGCCTTTGACACACAGCCGGCTGTGATTGGCCGGACCATCCCGACCATCCACGCCAATGATCCGATCATCCTTCACATGAAACTTGAGCAGGCAGCCCACTCCGCAGTAAGGACAGGCGGAGTCCACCGACTTGTCCGCGACGGTGGCGGACTCCGGTCGCGCCGGCATCAGGGCGCCGGTGGGGCAAGCCTGCACGCATTCTCCGCAGCTGACACAGGTGCTATCGCCCATGGGATCATCGAGGTCGAACACAATCGCGGAATGCTCACCACGGAAGGCGTAACCGATGACATCATTGACCTGTTCTTCGCGACAGGCCCTTACGCAGCGCGTGCACTGGATGCAGGCGTCGAGGTTTACGGCAATCGCGGGATTCGACACGTCCGCCGCTGGCTGCCGCCGGGCCTCGAAGCGTGATTCGGTGACTCCCAGCTTCTCGGCCCACTGGGCGAATTCAGAGTTTGGCGTATAGGCACGAGTGCCGGCCGCCGGCATGTCCGCCTGCAGGAGTTCGAACACCATGCGCTGGGAATGACGGGCGCGATCGCTTTCCGCGCTTACCTCCATGCCGGGGCTCGGCTGCCTGCAGCAGGATGGCGCGAGTACGCGCTCACCCTTGATCTCCACCATGCAGGCGCGGCAGTTGCCGTCGGGGCGATACCCGGGCTTGTAGCAGAGATGGGGAATCTCGATACCGATCCGGCTGGCGGCTTCCAGGATGGTCTCGCCGGGCAGGGCTTCCAGAGCTTGGCCGTCGAGCGTGAAGGGAACGGATGGCACGGGGCTTTCCGCGGGCAGGGCGTTCATCGTGGCTCAAACTCCTCGGGAAAGTAGCGCAAGGCACAGCGCATGGGATTGGGGGCGGCCTGGCCGAGACCACAAATCGAGGCGTCGCCCATGGCGACCGCGAGGTCTTCCAGCAGCGCGCTGTCCCATTGAGGCTTCTCCATCTGCATCACGGCCTTGGC
>Ga0315909_10003366_pt1 | contig 19558 bp, 12 predicted proteins | sample LakEriMetagenome_11_FD_203527 | JGI IMG/M metagenome (GOLD analysis project Ga0315909, IMG submission 203527) | Freshwater fungal communities from buoy surface, Lake Erie, Ohio, United States - Buoy 2 MA125 | ecosystem: Environmental > Aquatic > Freshwater > Lake | place: USA: Lake Erie, Ohio... | reverse complement strand
GGTGCAGGTGCTCCAGGCGGTGCAGGTGCAGGCGAATACTGCCCACCAGGATCTCCACAAATCCGTTAATCACTGGTTTGGATGTTGATGATTTACAAACAATAGTCCCGGATCGTCTGGGACTATTTTGTTATCCCGCAGGCCGATAAGGTGCAGTATGTTTCGACACATTTCCTTTCCGACGATGGTACTAGGATGGGTCGCTTTCATTGTGATCTGCATCCTGGCTGTTCTCTTGGGCAACGTCGCCCTGGGCCAGTCGGTCTACAATCCGAGTTCAGCATCGGCCCGGTTGCCAAACACGACCCGAAGCCTGGTGGGTGACGAGATGGTGCCGGGTGCCATCGGTTCTATCCAATTGCAGCGTAAGCCTCAGCTGCGAGGTGCGTGGCAAGCGGTCGAGGTGCGTGGGCCAAAAGGGGTGAATTTCAATTTCGCCGAAGCTGGACAATTCGCTCCGGATATGCCCAATCCAGCCCGCGTCGGGCTTCTGGTCGGTGCGGTCTATCGACTCCGCTTAACGGGAATCGAAGGCAATCCGGATCTGGAATTGTTCCCGACGATCGAAGTGATCGATAAGACTTGTCCTCCCGCCGAGCGCGAGCATCGATTCCCGATTCCGATCGAGATCGATGAGAACGACATCGCCGATGCTGCCCGAGGTGAGCTTGTCATGCGAGTGATCTACCTGGAGGACTCCGAGGTTGCCGAGCCGGTCGACACGTCGGGCAAACCGCAACGCGTTTTGGATATCAGTCCAAACCAAAACGCACTGCGTACCGCAGACCAACTCGGACGTCCCGTTGCGATCCTGAGGATGGGCTCGCGAGTCCCGAACGTTACCCAAGGCCAAGACTGGCTTGAGTTTCTTTATCACTGTCCACCTTGGACGACGCTCAAACCGATCCCAACCAAACAGATGCTCATCGACGAAGGTCGCTGGCCAATCATCGAATATCCAAACGTAAGCCCCTCGGCGTCCGGTTCGATCAGCGATTCCCAATAAAGACAATCAAGCTTTGCAAGATACAAGATTTGCCAACCAAAGGGTCACTCCCATGACGCGAAGTCGAAAAGCATTCCAACTGGGCTCGATGTTCGCACCGAGCTTATGCGTCATATTCTTCGCATGCTTGGCCGGTTGTGCGACGGACTCCTTGCACAAAGACCGCCGCATCCCTCGCGATACAAGTCGCGATCCACTGGTAACAAACGAATCCGAAACAGCCAGCGCACAGGCTGTTGCACCGGCTTCCCATACTGCAAACATACCGCGGCAAGCACCCGAGCAGCCAGAAAGCTACGCGGTGGCGAGAACACCCTCGACGCTTGGGCCTCAATATGTCGATCCAGCAGCCCCAGTTACCGGATCACCTTATCAAACCGTTGGGCATCGAAGGGTAGTCGGCGGTGCTGCGAGCGGTTCTGCCAACGCCACTTTTGAATCCAATGGATCGGTTGCTGAGTGCCAACCGAGCGGCTCATGTGTCCATGGGCCTTACCGTCCCCTATTTCCGAATCGACTCGGTACGGGACTCCTTGCATGCAAAGCCGGTTGCAAGGTGCCACACCAGGGGCCATGTCCTCAAGGGGCTTGCGAACCCGAGTGTGAAATGCCCTCGCGCTGCATGGATCCCCAAGAATACATCTTCGACGGTGGAGATCGCGATCCTCCGGTCAGACTTCGAAGCGATCTTTCGCAAGTCGGTTTGGATCCAGAGGACACCGTTATCCAGTACACAACCAAAACCGGAATGACCGAGGTGCAAGCCGGTTGCCGAGTCGCAATCTATGCACCTCGATTCGGAAGTGTTCGCAAACGAACCGGGGTTCTTGAATCCGAGCTGGCTTTAAGGCCTCAGTCGGCCGATCTGCCAGCCGGTCCAGGGATGATCAAAGAGAAGTTGCCACCGATCCAAGTCATGGCACCTGTGAAAGCCAACACCAAGGATACCGTGCGGGTCGTCGAAGCATTCCTGGATCGTCAGCGTCCGATGCCTGCCGAGTTGGTCTTGCCCATGGGCGAGATCAGCGATGCGTTCAAGCCGTATGAGGATCTGGATATTATCCGCAATGGCAATATCCTCATGACCGATCCAGCGAAACTTGCGATTTCGGCAGCCGCCGCTCGTATCTGGTCGAACATCGATGCATTGCAGGTGCTCATCGATGGCCAAGAAGCGGTGGTGATCGTCGATCAGAAGCAACCCCGCGAGTTTACTTTGTATGAATACAAGGGAGCACGGGTTCGGATTTGCAAGGTAGCCTCTGAGCAGATCGCTAATCCTGGAGATATCATTTCCTTTACGATCCGCTACGACAACATCGGCGAGCAACCGGTTTCGAAGTTGGTCGTCACCGACTCGCTGGCTCCACGCTTGGAGTATGTTGAATCGTCACAGCAGTCGAGCTTAGAGGCTCGCTTTTCAACGACTCCCAACGAAGCCGGTTCGTCGGTTCTGCGTTGGGAAATCGACCGAGAGCTCAAGCCTGGAGAGGGCGGATTCGTGCGATTTGACGCCAAAGTGCGTTAGTTTCGCAGGGTTTTCTTTGGATATCGGGTTGGTGTAGATACCCGTCGTACCTTTGTTGGAGCGGTTGATAGATCCAGAAATGATCTGGAGCGACCGTTTCACGAGTCCTGACGAATACCCGATCCATCAAGGAAGCTTTCCATATCCTACTTTCGACGAGGGGCTTTTCCAGTCGTCCGATCTCTTGGTTTGGCCAGCATAACGAGTTTGTTGATGCTGTTTTTTCTAAGGGGGCCAATCCGTGCCAGTTACCTCCTGACGCTTGATTTTGCCACCAACCCGACATTGCCCACTGCGCAAGGGATGGGTTTCGCGACCGATACAGGATCGCCCGAGAGTACATTTGCTTCGATTGTTGGAGGCAATCGACTCAAGCTCGACACTTTCCAGTTAGCCTCTGATAAATCAGCATACTATTTCAAGAATGACTTCTTTGATCACACGATCGATTTGGAGATGGAAGTGCGATTAAAGATTTTGAATTCCAGTTTTTTCGGTTTCTCGATGGTCGCATACAACGCCAATGTTTCGTCGAACTTCGTGATCAGTACGAGTGGTTTTCAGATCTACCAATTGACCAGTGGGAGCGGTTACGACTTTACGAGCAGTTTCAACACGTTTACTTACAAAGGTTACGCAGCGAGCAACACCTACGAATTTTTCGTCAATGGAACCAGAGTGGCTTTTGGGGCACGTCCGGGAGGTTACACTGGAGGGAACCAATTTTACTTCGGCGATGGGACATCCACTGGAGGTAATGTCGCTGCCGAGGTGCAGTATGTTCGATATAGCAATCAAAATTTCTCCAGTGTCCCCAACGGAGGCGAGGTACCTGAACCAGTCTCGCTTGCGACTTGGACGCTCATTGCCGGTGGCCTGATGAAATTACGGCGGCGATCATAAATGAATCGGTGCCGCATGAATGAATCGGTGCCGGGCACACGGCGGGGCACTGTCGGAATGCTTTTTGCACCTCATGACCTGCGAGTCTTTCGGCGAAATCCACTTGTCTTTTGTTTCATATATGCAACAATAAATTCCAAGTCGATTCTCTCGGTTCTCTCTGTATCCCAATCGATTGATATCCCATGTCGCTATCTACGCTTCTGCAAAATCGCGTGAACGAACTCGATATTTCGATTTCCGATCTTGCTCGCCGCAGTGGCGTATCAAGGGCTACTGTGATTCGCATTCTCGGAGGGAAGGATGAGCATTACTCCGTTTCCAATCTACAAGCCGTTCTTTCCGCGCTCGGAATGAAGATGGATTTGTCGGCGATACCAGCCAAAGGATTCAAAGATTCCGTCGCTACGCAGAAGGCTAAACGCCTGATCGCGCTGACACAGGGGAACGTAGCTTTAGAATCCCAAGCCGTCTCGGCAGCTTCTGCCCAAGAGCATCTGGAAGCCACCAAGGCGCGAATCGCATCGTCAAGTCGAAAGCTATGGGCTTCCTAAATCTCTAAAAATTAGCGGTAGCCTTCCGTGAATCCATTTGGTTCAGCCGGCAAAGACGATGATACGCCCTTTGATGGGTCTGGTTTGAAAATCAAGTCCATCAAAACCCGTCGCCAACTCAACGAAGCTGAGTTCGAGTCGATCCTGCGAGTAACCGAGAAGTACTTGTTGAGCAAACCAGGCCATAAGCTTGCGCCGTTTACGTTCAGTTGGCTTCTCGAGTTACATAGGGAAATGTTTGGATCGATATGGAGTTGGGCGGGCGAAATTAGAACCACTCAAAAGAACATTGGCGTGAGTCCGAACATTGTCACTGCTGAACTCGGCGTCATTGCCATCGAATCAGAGAATAGGCATAACGAAACCGGCGAACTTGTTCTTGCGACCGCTGCCGAGTTTCATCATCGCGCGGTTTGGGTACATCCATTTGAGGATGGCAACGGTCGGTGGGCAAGACTCCTTGCAAACATTTGGCTGATGCAACACGATCAACCGGTGACCATTTGGCCTGCCACCGACCTCCGCGATACAGAAAGTCCGATTCGAGGTCAATACATTGCCGCCATGAAGCGAGCAGATCTTCGAGATTACGGACCACTCATAGACCTACATAAAAAGTTTAGTGAGTAACGATTGACCTAGGTGCCAGGCACTCGGCCAGGGCACTGTCGGAATGCTTGCTTTCCAACCGCTAGATACGCGGGTCTGTCCCCATGTGGAGTTCCCATATAGATAGCATCTGCGTTGAAGGTCTCGAGAAACAGTGATTTCGGAGAAATCACCGACACTAGCCTCACCACACACGGGTCTGTCCCCGCGCCGACGCTTCCACTTGGAGTGTTGTCAATCCTTTTGCGATCATCGATACTAGCAAGAATGACTACACCAAATAACAACCAAACCCTGCGTATCGATGTGATCACTCTGTTCCCAGAGATCTTCTCGGGGTATCTGACCCAAAGCTTGCTGGCCAAAGCCATCGACAAGGGACTCATCGAAATCTGTATCCACAATCTTCGTGATTGGTCGGCAGATCCTAAACACCACAAGGTGGACGATCGGCCTTATGGAGGCGGCCCAGGAATGCTGATCTGTGTCGAACCGGTTGTCCGGTGTGTCGAAGCGATCCAGGCACTCGATGAGCGACCTGCAGAATTGGTGTTGCTGACACCCCAAGGCCAAAGGCTCGATCAACGACTGGTCGAGGACTTTGCACCCAAGGGTCGACTGATCCTGCTTTGCGGTCGATACGAAGGTTTCGATCATCGCGTCGTCGAAATTCTAAAGCCCAAGGAACTGAGCGTCGGTGACTTTGTACTCAATGGGGGCGAGGTCGCAGCCATGATCCTGATCGATGCGTCCATCCGGCTCATACCAGGAGTGCTAGGGGACGAGCAAAGCAGTTGGGATGACTCGTTTTCTCGGGGCAATAGACTGCTGGAATTCCCACAATACACGCGTCCTCCCGAGTTCCGAGGGGTTCGTGTTCCAGAAGTGCTCCTGAGCGGTGACCACGGGAAAATCGCGACGTGGCGGGCCGAGCAGTCCAAACTGCGAACCCAAGAAATACGCGCAGATTTGCTCGATCCCTAAGGTTGCGAGCCAAATGGGCAAGTAGACTGGTATCCGGTCTAGCCCATCCTTTTGCAGCGGAATCCTCGCCATGCAGCCCCATCCAGTTCTCTATCAACTCAACACCCGTGTTTACTTAAGCGAACTTTCGCATAAACTAGCTCGCCGCGCAACGTTGGCCGATATCCCAGATGAGTTCTTAGCCCAGTTAGCCGAGCGCGGCGTCCAAATGGTTTGGTTGCTTAGTGTTTGGACCACTGGCCCTCGTTCCCAGCAAGAATCTCGCAGGAACCCTGAATGGTTGCACGAATTCTCCCGCGTCTTGGATGACCTTCAAACCGAGGATATCGGTGGTTCGGGTTTTGCCATCGCTGACTATCGAGTTTCTGAACAACTCGGTGGACCGAAGTCGCTGGAAAAATTTCGAGCGAGGCTATCGAAGCACGGTCTGCAACTGATGCTTGATTTTGTCCCGAACCATATGGGGCTGGATCATCCGTGGCTCAAATCCCACCCGGAATACTTCGTCGCAGGCACCCAGGAACTACGAGACGAACAACCTCAAAATTATTTCCTCGATGAAGCTACAAGTCGAATCTTCGCCCACGGCAGGGATCCTTATTTTTCCGGTTGGTCTGACACCGTTCAACTCGATTATTCGAACTCAGACCTTCAAGAGCAGATGCAAAAAATCCTCTTGAGCATCTCGGATCAATGCGACGCGGTGCGCTGCGATATGGCGATGCTTCTGACACCAAGGGTTTTTGAACGGACATGGGGTCGTCAAAGCCAGAGTTTTTGGCAATCAGCTATTCACCGAGTGAAATCAAAACATCCTGGGTTCTTGTTCTTGGCCGAAGTCTATTGGGACATGGAGTGGGAGTTGCAAGAGGAAGGCTTTGATTACTGCTACGACAAACGCCTGTACGATCGTCTTAGGGATCGCGATTACCTGGGTGTGAGAAACCACCTCAGAGCCGATCTATCCTATCAGTCGAAACTGGCTAGGTTTTTAGAGAACCATGATGAACCGCGAGCCGCAGGAACCTTTGGGTTCGCGCAACACGCCGCTGCGGCGGCAGCGAGCTTTTTAACACCCGGCTTAAGGTTCTTTCATCACGGACAGTGGACGGGCTGGAAAATCAAGGTTTCGCCTCATTTGGTCCGTGGGCCCAAGGAGCCGGCTGATGAGCAAATCAAAGATTTGTACCAGAAGATTACTGGACTTTTGAAGGACCCAATCTTTCATCGAGGAGATTGGCAGCTTCTGGAGGTTCAAAGGGCCTGGGACGAGAATTGGAGTTCCGACTGTTTGCTCGCTTGGTTGTGGCACGATCAAAGTAGCGAGAGCATGCCGGGCCGAGTTGTCCTATGCATTGCGAACCTAGCTGACCATGAGGCGCAAGGCAAAATCGAAATTCCACAATGGCTTCGACCAATGTCTTCGTTGGCTTGGAAAAATATTTGGAGCGACGAAGCTTTTGCGATGCCAACCGATCAGTGGGACTCTGGTTGGTGGACATTGTACGCGCAAGGATCTCAAGTCTTCGTCCTTGAATCCGCTAGACAGTGAGTCCAACGGATGTTTAAAGTCGAGACTTCATCAAGCTACTGCGTATCTGTTTAGAACAGCCGACGTCTCTTTCTCAGGTTCGCGGAAAAGTTGGTGATGTCCAGTCCGCTCGTTACCGAACCGTTGCCATCCCAATCGAGTGCCGCGTTGTAAGAGCCTGCCAATTGAGCGTTCCGAAGAGCGACGCTGTCAGTACCATCAACGTCTCCATCCCCGTCGGCATCGCCGTACATTCTGAAGAAGTTATCGATCGCTTGAGTGCCGAACTGATTTTTTCCAGAGATCTCAGATTCCGATAGCGTTAGCCTCCAGTTGCCATCAGCGAGTGAATTTGCTCGATTACCGCTGCCAATTCTACTGATCACTCCTGGACCGCTTGCGAATCTCAGAGTGTAGACATTTCCAACACTGCTAACGAGAATTTGCGAACTCGACAAGGTCGTGTCAGAAGCACTCAAAAGGCCGATGTTCGTTAGGGTAAAGGCGCTCGAAGGACTCACTAAAGGACGATCGAGTACAACGACAATCGAAGTGAGTTGTGAACGCTGATTGGAATTCAGAAAAGTATCGGCTCCATTGATGGAAACCGAAACCAATTCATTCAAGTCGGTCGCAGAGATAATGAAGACCTTTTCTGTCGAAAGCAAACCTTGATCCGTCGAACGCACTCGAATCGAGTAACTCGACTTGGTTTCGAAGTCCAAGTTGCTGTTTGCCCGCAAAATGTTGCCAAGAATGTTGAAGGCCCCATTGTCGGTATCGCCTGTTCCGGACACCAAAGCGTAGGTGAAAGTGTCGCCAATATTTGGGTCGCTGGTGCTCAACGATCCGATCGTGGCATTGGCCCCAGAATTTTCGGCTAGGCTACTGGACGATAGCAGGATATCCGTGGGGGACGCATTGACAGGTTCTTGATAGAAAATTTCGAGTTTGGGTCTGGGTGAATACTGTTCATCGAACGTGTTTTCCGAGGAGTAAAAGAACCAACCGTTGGTTCCGTTGTTCCATGGCAGGCCGACCCAACCGTAGTTAGGAGTTCCATTGGCCCAAGATTGAACATCGCTGATGACTTCGAAATCAACTAAGCCTGCTTGTGCATCCGGATCGAGGCTTGAATTTCCTGCTTGGAAACCGCTAGTTGTCGATGCTTCGACACCATCGGCTTGAATTCCATTTGTGAAAGTGGTCCAGAGAGCATCCTCATTCCAATCGATGTTCATCCGATGGAAGGATCCACCGTCCCCCGCCCCATTGTTTCCGAACGTTGCTAGGCTAAGGATCGCGTCATGAATGGTCGATCCGGGTGGTACCTGGCCAGGGTTGTTTCCGATGATGTCGTCAAATCGCAGGAGAGCTTGCCGTCTGGCAGTCGAGGCGTCTTCAAAATCGATTCCTAGGTTGAGTGTGTCGGCTTGGGTCGTTACCAGATCGGAGGCGATGTTGGTGTCCACTGTGCCGGAATAACCGTTGAGATCCTGCTGGAAAACAACCGACTTGGTTCCTGCAGGAACCCACTCAACGCGTAGCAAAGGTCTTAGATTCACCGTAGCAGTTTCCGCTGGAGAAAATGCCCATCCGTCGGTGCCACCGACATGAGGTTCAAGGAGCCACCCATAGTTGCTTGCACCATTTAACCAAGCTCTAAGATCTCTTGTCACGGAGACACCCGAGATACCACCTCCTGTCGCACCTGAAACATCGAGCGTGCCCCAGACCGACTCAGGGCTTGTGTTTGCTTCCGTTCCGTCGGTATTGACACCACCGACCCAATTATTCCAGGTCGAGGTCGTGTCACTCCAGGTTTGGAGCATTCGATAGAACAATGCGCCATCCCCGGTGTTGTTTGTGTTCAGGAAAAGGGATGCCGAAGTAACGATGGCGTTCGACGGGATTTGCCCTAACGCATTGCCGATGAGGTTGTCGAATCGCATCAACACTTGGGACTTGTTGGTCGAACCAGTATCGGGCCAATCCACCAAAAGTCCTTCGGTCGCATTGGCTCCGGTTGGGTAGCTGGTGTTGGGGTTGGATTGGGACAAAGCGATGTCACGATTTCCAGAATAGACACCGAAACCCCGGTCGACCCCCTGCTGTAGTTCCAGTACACGCTTGAGCCCAACTCGAATCACTTTTTGGACAACGCTCGAGGCAAGGCCATCGCCATCGACAAGAGCGAAAGCAATCGTGCGACTGCCTTGAGCCTCGGCATTCACATCGCGATAAGTAACTGCTCGTGCAATAGCTTGTAAGGCAGCGCGAGTTGCCGAGGAGTTGAAAGTAACAATCAAAGGTGCACCCACGCCTCCGGCGAGGCTTCCAACAATTGTACCACCAAAAGTGACATTGGTTCCCGATACACCGACTTGTCCGGCAGAGGTTCCCTCGTTACGAATCTCCAAGCGGTCGTTGGCACTGCCATTTTGAGTGACCGATACCGTCAGAGTCCCATCGGTCAAAAAGGCATTGGTTCCCGAGACTACGAATCGGCCATCAATACCTACGCCTGCTTGACCAGTCCCGTACTGAGTTAAACCACTAGATGTTGCGACGGCGATATCAAAATCTCGATTCACCACACTGACATTGGCTGGATTCAGACCGTTGAATAAGGGGTCTGAACTTGTCGAGGCAGCCGTAATGATCGAATAGCTGACATCTCCGTCAATGGTGGCATCATCAAGGCCCGTTACGGTCACGATCTGAGGGACGTTCCAGTTTGTGCTATCGAAAATCAGAGAGTCGGCGCTGACTGAGCCTTCGGTCAAATCGCTGGAACCCAAGCCCAGCGATACGCTCGCCGAAGGCATTGCGGTCAAGACGACTGAAAACGTGGCTGAACCTCCTCGCTCGGTGGTAATCAATCCTGAAGTTGGAGAGACCGTAAAACCCGCGACATCATTGTCGTTGTTGATGAGGTTCACATCTGCGGCTGTTACTCCGTCAAAAAGCGGGTCAGAACTTACCGTCGTTGTGATGATCGAGTAAGCAACATTGCCATCGACAACGAAATCGTTTTGTCCGGTTACAGTGACCGTCTGAGGTACGTCCCAATTCAACGGCGTAAAGGTAACCGAGCTAATCGACGGGAGTCCTTCTGCGGGGTTGCTCGAGGCCAGATTGATCGTTACGTCGTCGGTAGGTGCGATCGAAAGAGAGATCGAAAAGTTCGCTGTTGCACCGGCTTCACTCGTCGTCAGGCCTGATGTCGGCAGGACAACAACGCGATCACCACTGATCGTCACCGAGACTGTCGCTGTCGAGGAGAGTCCGTTTGCATCGGTGATCGTGTAGGTGAACGTATCGATCAAGGACTGTCCGGGAGCAAGTGCCGCGATTGCTCCTCCAGCATTGGAAGGATCATATTTTAAAGTACCATCTGGATTTTGGGTGATCGTTGCGTTGTTGGCGCTCAATGCATCAAAGGCAGTGATCGAGAAGGGGTTTGGAGAGCGTCTTTCAAGCGGATTACCAAAGGGCAGGAAAAGGAACTGCACGTCTCCTTGAACTTGCGTAAATGTCCCACCGAGTCGCTGCGTAATCGCAAAATTCGGCCCAAGGGCCGTATGCATCACAGCATAGTTCGACGGGACATCGACTGAGAATCCGTTGACTAGATCTGATAATGTGCCGCTATCGACTGCCAGCAAGGCACCAGAATTTGGAGTATGTCCCGGAATCGACAAGGTGAGTGTACCGAAGAAATCAGAGCTTACCGATACACCCCCGTAGGCTTGGACCAAGGATCCGGATTCAACGCTCCAGCGACCAGCAATTAGGTTAGGGGTCGTGGCTGGAACGTAGACAAAGCTGATTCCATCGTCTTCAAATCCAGTGGCCGAATCGTTGTCGGTATTACGAATCTGCCAGCGATTAGTACCTGGAATCGGGCGAACCGATACGATGTTGTCATCGTTTCCAGCAGTTGTCGCGAACAACAATCCGCTGGAGCTACTATCGATAGCCTCGGGAATGGTGATTTCGAAAAGTCCAGCCGTAACACGTGTGATATTCGACTGGCTTACTCCACGACCTGTGCGAAGGACCCCATTGAGATCGATGTGACCGCTGGTCCAACCATCTGCGAACGGGAAGAATCCACTAGCAAATGGCGTGTTTCGCTCAGCGTTGCCACCAGATCCCTGCTCGGTAGCCACCCAGTATCCTGTGGAGGTGCTATTGAGGATATCTCCGTAGGTATTGACTGTCCCGTAGGGAGTCGTGTTGTCGGCGCTTGTACCTAGCAATACACCAAGCGATTGCTGGAGCGTCGCGCCATTTCGATTGAGCGAAACATCGCCAAGATTAGGTGCTGAACCGATTTGAAGATTATTAGGGGAAATCGAAGTTTGCGAGATCGACCAAGTGGTTGTCGCATCGGAGGTTCCCCCGACGTTACCAATGACATTCGCAGCAGCAACGGAAAAACTGGAGTTTTCTGGGTCGAAATCGTTGGATAATACTGCGATGTCGATCGATTTGTCTTTGGTCGTTAAGGCCGAATCGTTCAGAGCCTTTGCACCCTCGATAACCGACGAAACGCTACCGGTGAGCAAAGGAGTTGAAACCGATGAACCTTGGGAATCGCTGACTGTAATCGTGAAAGAAAAGGCTCCGAACTGATCGGCCAGCGGGGTGACTGTAAGGTTGCTGCCAAGGACTGTTGCGTTGACGGGGGCTCCGGTGCTCAAGGAAATGGAATACGTTAGAGCGTCACCTATATCATAGTCGGAGAAATAAGAGGCCAGATCAAAGCTTTGCGATGCTCCATCCTCGATGAAACTCAAGGCAGGAAATGGATTCGTGATGAATGGGACATCGTTTACCCCCTTAAGCGTGATCGAAGCAGTCGCGCTTGCACTAACGGATCCGTCCGATGCACTATAGACGAACTGATCGTTGACCTCTGCGCCTTGAGCTAGCCCTCGCAAAGCTTCCAAGGAATACTCATATCGAATGGTCTTATCGGAGTTGATCGATACAGGTATCCCATTCATGCTCAATCCGCTTGCAGGCGAATCGAATGTTCCGACCTGGGTGACGGTCAAAGGAGAGGTTGGGGCAAGCTTGTTTTCGAATGGGATGAAGAAGACAACGAAGTCATCGTTGAGCAAATTCGTTTGAGTTCCTTCGAATTGAATTTGACGGATTAAAAAATCGGTACCATTGGCAGCAGCTTGGTACGAGAAATAAACGTTCGCCCCTCGTGTTCGATCGAAATCCGCTGATTCGATCACCAAGATTCCGGTTTCAGGAGTGTGCCCGGGAACGGACATCGTCCAGTTGCCATTGCTGGATCGCTGGATATTGAAGTTCCCAAATGACTGGATCATAGGATTGGCGAGGGTGGTATCGCCGCGAACATGCCCCCCGACTAAGCCTTGAGCACTTCGGGGAACATACAGTAAGTTGATCCCGCCGTCTTCGCCGGAGGTGAAACCACCAGCATTATCTCTCATGACAACTCTGTAGGAATTCCCTCCCAAAGGCACAGCCCGGGAGTAGTTGTCGCTGTTGCCTTCCCCGATCGAAAAGAGGAATCCATCGCGACGTGAATCGGTCACTCCGGCGACGGCGATGTCGTATTGCCCTGTGCCTGTCTTGGTCACCGTGAAATTTGCGTTACCAAATGTCGCTGCTCCAGTCGAATTGTAAGAACCACCAATCCATCCTTGAGAATATGGGAACCGAGCAATACCGGGGCGAACGATGATTTCAGCGTCGTTGCCAGGAGCGGCTACGGACGAGAAGTAGGTGTTATTGTAGTTCAAAGCGGCCAGGTTTGTTGCTGTGTTGCCAGTGTTGTTCGGAACCGTGTTATCACGACTGATTCCAAGGATCATCCCTTGATTTCGGTTTTGAGCAGTAGGCACCGAGTTGTTGTTCAAATTATCCGTGTCGAATCCCAAGTCGATGTCTGCATAATTTGAGCTAGATAGGAAGGTCACACCACCGGCGATCATGCTCCGCTGCGGTATCGTCGTACCGGAGCGTAACGGATGGACGTACGTAGCGGTGTTGCTCGACTTATTGGATGCCGTGAAATCAATATTCGCTGCAGAAACGATTTGAGTAAACGAACCGTTGTCGTCGTTGGCTAATACGTTCACCGAAATATCTGGGGAATACGCAGAGTTTGCATTGGTGAGCTGAAACGAATCGTTGAAAAGATTTGCGGCCATCAATTCGCGTCTTTCCAATGGCTCGATTCTCAGGCCGCGAAGGGCGGAAAACAATCCTTCTCGCACGGCCTTGCGCTTTCGATTGGCCAAATAGTCTTCGATCCTCCGAATAAGTTGACTGCTAAAGCACTTTTTATTTGATCTTCGCATGGCATCCCATCTCCTCAACAACGAGCTCACTTGTGATAACTCTCATCCACTGGATTGTGGTAATTGAAAATGAGATTGTATCTGTGGCATCCGCGATGCCTGAGACAAATCGCGTTTAGAAATGGTTAAAGAATCGAGAGGGTTTGATGACTCGCAACGTTAGCGACTAAAGACGTATTTGCGCTTTGGTGCAGTCCGATTTCAACTCGATCGAAAGAGAAGAAGTCCCACGCTCTATCTGAAGCAATTCTTTGGAGCCCGCTCCATAGCAATCAGGGATGATTGCATCTGACTTCTCGGAGCTGGCGCCAGCTTTCGCAGATCCTTCGCTAATGGTTCGCTGGGGCTGATCGCCTTCCTGCATCTCCTGGTTGTCGCGAGCGATCTGGGACTCGTGTTTTTGTTTAGCGAAAATCCGCAAACATTTTTTCCCTGGGATTATCCCGGGAGTCCTGCTATCAAACATCAATGAGAAACGCCCCGCAGAATCGGTAAGCCCGTAGGAATAGATGAGCGTCTCTGGGTCCTGCAATTGTACCTCGACACCCGAAAGGGGCTTTTCGTCCAAGGTGACTTTTCCAGAGACATTCACAAGACCTAATGCGCCGTAGTTAGGAGAACTCGTCACCGAGCAGCCTGCGAAACAACCAAGCACGAGAACCATTCCGAAGTGACTCATCGTTTCTTTATTGATCAAAGTCAAAGGTCTCGCTGCCATTTCTCGAACCAGTCGCACGAATCACCTTGATGTCCGTGTTATCAGAGACAAAAATCACCGAACCGTCAGCCTTGCCAAACATCGTGCCACCGACATGAAAACTGCCGAATGCCACTTCCATCAGATAGCCGTTGGCAGCAGGAGTCAATACTGCCGTGTTAGGCTGCATGAACATGCTTCCTGCAGCCTCGGTAAATTCTGTTCCAGGACTGCTACCATCGCACAAACAGGGATCGACCTGGGGGCCACCAAAAGCCCACCAGTCCATCCCCTGACCGTCCTTACCAAAATTCGGATCCGTTCTCGACTCGCCGAACAGGACAGTACGAGACAGTCCATCCACAAAATCCCGGAGCCTGATTTTGCTGCAACCGAACATCGCACCGTCCAAGTTTCTCTCTTCAAACGACTGTGTGTTAACGATCGTGCGGGTAGAAGCATCGTCGGAACTGACCCGGCTACCTCCGTTTACCCGATAACTCACCGGGACTCGCCTCTCGATTCCGTTGTACGCAGCAGGTGCTAGGTAGGGACACGATGGGCACTGAAACAACGGAATCTGCGTTTGGCACGCGCGGTAGTTCGGACTGGCTGGGTTGTCCCAATTTCCAACTCCTGACTCCGCGAATACAAGGGTACTAAAGAGGCTCGATTGCTCGATTTGGGGCAAGATCATCGCGCTCCAAAAAGTTCCATGCGTGTTCCAACCCGGAGGCAAAACCTTGTAGGAACTTTCATAGTTCAATGCCGCCATTGAAACCTGACGAATGTTATTAGAGCAACTCATTCGTCTTGCTGCCTCTCGCGCTTGCTGGACTGCAGGTAAAAGCAACCCCACCAAAACACCAATGATCGCGATGACAACCAGCAGCTCTACAAGCGTAAATCCATTGCGAACGATGGATCTCATCGATTCATCCTTAGACTTCAAGACGTTAAAAGCAGGTCAATAGTCAGGGCTCAGAGTTTATCCTAGCTGCTTATCCTTAAGCTTTGATAATCATGAAGTGCTTGTGATGAATTCGTTAAACTTTCATTGCAGGCCAAGAGCAACCCCGGGTAACTCAGGATCGTCGTGGTTTGGATAGTTTCTCGGGAGCTTTAGAGACCGAAGGCTTGTTTCGACGGCATCGCTCGCTACAGTACCGAACCTGTTCCCAGTCTTTTTCCCACTTTTTCCGCCACGCAAACGACTTGCCACATGCCTCGCACCTCTTTTGCGGTAAATGCGGTTTTTGGTGCGCCATCTTCATTGGGCTCCGGTAAATATGTCCTCTGATGTTTCAAGCCCCTCGGATCATTGTCCCGTAAGGACAAGGGGTGCTCTCGAGGCGATCAGTTCTTGGATGGAATGCAAGAACCAGGCTCCCTTTGCTTGGCAAGAGCAAGCCTGGAAAGCCCACTGGGACGGACACCACGGACTGATCCTGGCAAGTACCGGAATGGGGAAAACCAAGGCCGCTTGGTTGGGACCATTGGGCGAGTGGCTGCTCAACCCGCTTCCCATCGAGCATTGGACGCCTCGCAAGCGACAGTCTCCCAGCCCGCCGTTACTTGCTCTATGGATCACCCCTTTGCGAGCACTGGCCAACGATACCTGCCTTGCTCTGGACGAGTGTATTCGAGGATTGGATGTCCCGTGGTCCCTCGAGCAAAGAACCGGGGACACCTCAAGCTCTGTAAAGTTGCGACAGCGTCAATCGCCACCGACTGCGATGGTCATCACCCCAGAGAGCCTGACGCTCATGCTCTCCTATCCTGAATCCTTGGAAACATTCAAATACCTTCGCACGATCATCGTCGACGAATGGCATGAACTCTTGGGCTCCAAGCGAGGGATACAAACCGAACTGGCACTTGCTCGCCTAGCTCGTATTGCACCGAAAGTCCGCCGCTGGGGTGTTTCGGCAACGATCGGGAATATCGAGCATGCGATGGCCTCTTTGGTCGGCAGCGCGTCGAGTGCACCGTGTTCGATCATCCAAAGCGATCAACAACGACCGATGGATATTGATCTGCTAATACCCAAGGCGATCGATCGGTTTCCGTGGGCCGGACACATCGGGCTTGCGATGCTCCAGGATGTGATCGAGCGAATCGAGTCGGCCAATTCGACGCTGGTCTTTACCAACACACGCAACCAAACCGAGCTTTGGTACCAAGCACTCTTGAGGGCCCGGCCCGACTGGGCAGGCCAAATCGCAGTCCACCACGGATCGCTTGCTCCCGAACTTCGGACTTGGGTCGAACAAGCTATCGCAGAAGGCAAGCTCATCGCGGTGGTATGCACAAGCAGCTTGGATCTCGGGGTCGACTTTGCACCTGTCGACCAAGTGATCCAGATCGGCTCACCCAAGGGAACTGCAAGGTTGGTTCAGCGAGCGGGCCGAAGCGGGCATTCCCCAGGTCGCACCAGTAAGCTTGCCTTTGTCCCGGCCCATGCGTTTGAAATCATCGAGCTCGAAGCTGCCCGACAAGCGATACGCGATAAGCAGATCGAACAGCGTCGGCCTATCGATGCCCCTTTGGATTGTCTGGTTCAACATGCGGTGACCGTCGCGCTGGCTGAGCCTTTTGCCAAGGATTGGTTTCTCAAAGAAATTCGCTCAACGCACGCTTATCGCAATCTTGCCGATGAGCATCTCGATTGGGTTTTGGATTTCGTAACCACTGGCGGTTGTTTGCACGCCTATAAAGATTTTCATCGAGTAGCCATCGAGTTTGGAAAGTACCTCGTGCGAGACGAAGGGATCGCACGACGGCATCGGATGGCCATTGGCACGATCACTTCGGACATGATGATCCAAGTTCAATATCTCAAGGGTGGCAAGATCGGATTTGTTGAAGAGTCGTTTGCTGCTAAGCTCAAGGAGGGTGATAAATTCCTCTTGGGGGGAAAACTCCTCGAGATGGTCTGGATTCGCGAGGGGACGGTTTGGGTTCGCAAATCCAAAGGGGATCCGACAGCCGTTCCGCGTTGGCTAGGGGGGAATATGCCCTTGTCGAGTGAACTTGCCGCTGGGGTTCGCAAATGGATCGATGCGATCGCCAGGAAAGAGCAACTCCCAGAGTCCCTCGAATCGCTCTCGGAGTTGATGGAACTCCAACGGCGCACAAGTCATATCCCCAGCTCCGAAGAGGTTCTCGTCGAACGCTTTCGCAGTCGCGAAGGGGATGCACTGATGCTGTATGCCTTCGAAGGTCGATCGGTCAGCGAAGGGCTCGGAGCATTGCTCGCTTATCGTATTTCCAAAGAACGCAAAAATACGATTTCGATCGCGGTCAATGACTATGGACTGATGCTCTATGCTCCCGAGTCGATCGGGATCGAAACCGATTCGCTCAAGCATTGGCTCCATCAGAAGGATTTGGAACAAGATATCCTCTCGAGCCTTAACGCCACTGAGTTAACACGCCGATGTTTCCGCGATATCGCTCGAATCGCAGGCTTGATTCACAGCGGCATGCCGGGAAAATCCAAATCGATGCGGCAGCTTCAGGCTTCGACAAGCATGGTGTTCGATGCATTGAAACAGTACGACGCAGCGAACTTGCTTTTGTGGCAAGCAAGCGACGAGGTGCTAGCCGATCAGCTTCAGATCGAGCGCCTCAAAGGAGCCTTGCGACGCATGGAAGAAAACCGGTGGGTACATATCGATCTTAAGCAGTGGACTCCCTTTTCCTTCCCCCTAATGGTCGAGCGAATTCGGGATCGAATTGGTAATGAGTCCCTTGCAGATCGCATCCGAAAAATGCAAAATCAGCTTGAGAAAATGACTCAAGAGAAACCAAAGAGGGCAAGGCGTGATCATTGAGCACAAAGCTCACCGACTCGAACTTTTTCCTAGCGGTGCCATCGGATGGGGCAAGACGCTATTGGTTGCCGACTTGCACTTGGGAAAGGAAACAGTTTTCCAAAAGTCGGGACTTGCGATTCCCTCAGGCGCAACGCGTCAGACACTCTCGCGATTGCTTGAGCACCTCCAAGGCGGCATGTTCGAAAGGCTGGTCGTTCTGGGGGATTTGCTCCATGCTCCTGCAGGTTGGACCCTGGAGTTAGAGCAACTCCTTATCGATGCTCAGAGTACCACTCCTAATGTTCGTTGGGAACTCGTCGCTGGAAATCATGATAGGCGGTCGCATGATCGATTAAAGAAGATCGGTTGGAGCGTGCAAGATCCGCCGGTGATCGATGGCAGCATGCTATGGTTGCACGAACCCCCTGGAGAAAACCTACCCATGAGCGTTTCCCAAAGTGCATCTTTGATCCTCTGCGGACATCTGCATCCGAGTTATAAAGTTCCGCTCGATGCTTTGCGAACCGCGAGGGTTCCGTGCTTTTGGATTCGGACCGAGTCGATCGTATTACCGGCTTTTGGAGGTTGGGTTGGAACCCATCCGATCGAGCCTTGCAAGTCCGATCGGATCGTACTGTGCGTCGAGGGCCAGCTCATCGAGTGGAAGCTCAAGTAGCAGCGGGCTCGAAGTACGGCTCGATGTGGACAAAGGCATCGGCGATCTTGAGGCTTGCACTGCGCAGCGAGCCTCGAACGGCTCCTCCGATGCGGTGGCCTTCGTCGACCGTGGCAGTTCCGTCGACTTCGATGTGGATCTCGACAAAGAGCGTTGTTCCACTTTTACGGATGCGGCATTTTTCCACCGCTTTGACACCAGGGATGCTTGCAGCAATCAAGCGGACTTGATCCTCGACCTCTTTGGGCGGTGCCGCATCGAGGATGTCGCGTGCTGTGATGTACAGCAGCCTCAGTCCGCTGTAGGCGATCACCAAGCAGGCAACCAATGCAGCCCAATCGTCAGCAGGTTCATAACCGCGCCCACCGATCAATGCAATCGAGATACCCACAAACGCAGCAATGCTCGATATCGCATCGGCGCGATGATGCCAAGCGTCGGCTTGCAATGCCACACTATCGGCCTGTTCCCCAACGCGATTGGTCCATCGGGCGAGTGTTTCTTTCACGCCGACGACGAGGATCAGGATCAACAGGGTCGACCAGTGCGGCAAATGATGAGGCGTTAGAATCTCACGGATCGCTTGGATGGCAATGATCAGTGCCGCGACCAAGATCCCCAACGCTGCGACCACACCCGCAAGCGCTTCGGCTTTGCCGTAGCCATAGGGATGGCGTTCGTTGGCCGGGGTGCCAGCGACTCTGAGACCTCCCCAAACCACTAAGCTCGATACGATATCTGCCGTCGACTCGATCCCGTCTGCAATCAGGGCATACGAATTACCAAAAACACCGGCGAGGATCTTCACACAGGCAAGCGAAGCGTTGACGGCCACACCGACAAGCGGCACGGACGAGAGAGCAAGCGTAGAGTTCTCGTCAGAGGATCTCATTGGAGTTGGC
>Ga0315909_10003361_pt1 | contig 19561 bp, 4 predicted proteins | sample LakEriMetagenome_11_FD_203527 | JGI IMG/M metagenome (GOLD analysis project Ga0315909, IMG submission 203527) | Freshwater fungal communities from buoy surface, Lake Erie, Ohio, United States - Buoy 2 MA125 | ecosystem: Environmental > Aquatic > Freshwater > Lake | place: USA: Lake Erie, Ohio... | reverse complement strand
AACTCAATCTTATACTTTAGTAAAAAAGATTATAAGTTAAAAGACTTTGATCCATCAGGTAATCTATTACCAGGTAATGTAACATATTTTAATAATGGAAAAGAACAGTACTTCTCATATAATAATGCTAAGTATCCGTTAGGACATCCAGATCTTTTTGAAGATGCATCATGGACAGCAAGCTATGACCCTAAAACAAGATACTGGGTTTCATTTCATGACTGGCATCCTGATCTTACTATACCTACTGCAGGCTCATTTGTTTCTACAAAATTAAATGAGTTATATCAGCACAATGCTAACTGTAATGATTACTGTAACTTCTATGGTACTCAGTACCCATTTGAGATAGAATTTCCATTCAACACTGGTCAAACAGTTACTACATTAAGAAGTATTGAGTATGTGTTAGAATGCTATAGAAGAGATAAAAATTATTGTGTAGACCAGTACAATGTATTAGACTATAACTTTGATCATGCCGTAGTATTTAATAATGATCAAGTTTCCGGATACTTAAACTTAAACATCTTCCCTAAGAACAATGTTGTACTTAGTGAACAGTATCCAAAGCTTAATACATCTAACTTAACATCATTTGATATCTTGTTCTCTAAAGAAGAACATAAATATAGATTTAACCAGTTCTGGGATATTACAAAAGACCGTGGTGAGTTTCCTATTAACTCAGATTATCCACCAACAGGACCAGTTGTACCGGGCACTACAGTACTTCAAGGTAATTATTCACAAGAAAATCTTTGGATTACACAAGCAAATGGTTATATTAAAAGTCTGAATCCGGTGAATCTAAATTATGATAAGCCACAATTACAGAGAAAGAAGTTTAGAAATTATCTTAACTCACTTAAACTAATTAAAGATAACTCAAGAGATACTAATATGATAGTTAAAATCATTAATAGTAAACACCAAATATCTCCTAGATAATGAAGAAGGTAAAAGTAAAAGAATCAAAGATAGATGGCCTTGGTCTTTTTACAGATCAAGAATTTAATGAAGGAGATATTATTGGTCTTGCACATTATAATGGTGTGCCTTCAGAAATAATTGGTAAGTATCACAATCACTCAGATAATCCTAATGCTCATAGTGTATCTATTGGTAATAAAAGATACCTTGCTGCACTAAGACCTTTAAAAAAAGGTGAGGAAATTACTATAAATTATAGACTACAACCTGAGTTAGAACAACCTGAAGAATTTAGAAAAGGTGGTCTAGTTAGTATGCCAAAGCCAAGTAAGAAAGGTTTGGCTTCTAAAAGATATAGCAGAGACTTAACAGCAACTAATAGATTACTTACTAAGAATAAGTTACTTCAAAAACCTAAGTCTAAGAAAAGAAGAATCTATGATCCTAATGCTAAGTATTATCAAGATGGTGGTACAGTAGAACTTGATGGGTATAGATTTAAAAAAGATGCTTCTGGTAACTGGACATATGAGTCTGGTGCACCCGTAACTGATAGAGGAATGATCCAAAGACTTACATATGAAGCTAAGCCTGTAGGATCTCCTGTAGTACAATCTGCTCCAAAAGGTTCTCTTAAACCAATTCCAACTAGATCAGAGAATCTTAAAAGGGTATCCGATCTAAGTATGTCACCAAGAATTGCAGATCAAGAAAAAGCTGCACAATTAAGTGAATTACAAAGAGAACAAGATATATTTAATCCACAAGAACCTGATATGATCATGAAGCCTAAGAACATGAATGATCTTAAAGGCTATGAATTTCAAGTTAATAGGGCATTAGGTTTTCCTATGGATAAAGCACATTTTGCAGCTGAAGCAGCCGCAGGAGATGTTAATGAAGAAGTAGATAATTTTAGACATCCTCTTGCTGGAAGATATGTAGCAGAAGGTATTGCAGATGCAACAGGTAACATTCCGTATATATCTCCTGCTCTAGGTTTTATAGGTTCAAATCTTTTAGGTGCTGGTCATGAGTTTATGACTTTAATTAACCATGGAAAAGATAAGAGAAGTATGCTAACTAGATTAGCAGAATCAGGAGAAGATCTTTATAACAATTATGTTGGTGCTAAAGTTGGAGCAAGTGATATGACTCCAGAAGAAAAAACTAACTACTTACTTTATCTAAGTTATAATAATAAATTACCCGATGGAGTAGTAATTGAAAAAGATCCTAAAGCAAAAGGACCTAATAATTTATATTTTAAAAAGGGGCCTAATGATCCTGGTAAGTTTAAGAGTTCTTATCAAAAAGGTGGTGAATCTAGAAAAATAAAATTTCAACCAGGAACATATAATACTGATGAAATGGCAGGTTATATGATAGAAGAACCAGAAGTAATTGTTTCAGCTCAAGCATCACCATGGGGTAAAGCAAGACTAGCATACCAAAAAAGAAATCCTGAAGAAGAGTTTATAGAAAAAAAGAAAAGACAATATATTAGACAAAGTAACAAAGGTCTTAACAAACTTTTTGGTATTAATACAGAAAACTTTAATCCTGATGTAGAACAAAACTTTAGAGATGAGTATGACTATTTGACTAATACAGCAGCAGTAAGAGAAGTAGCTAGACAAGAAGGTTGGAATCCTAACAAAAGAAAAGAATATGTAGATGATCTTAATGAGACTCAAAGACAAATAGTTGCTAATTCTAAATATGGATCTAAACTTCAACCTAATTATTGGGATAGAGCTTTAGCTGGTGTAGCAACTTTAGTATCTCCATTTAGTTCTGGTGTACAAAGAATGATGAATGAAGGTTATATGCCCGGTCTAACTAAAGAAGAATCTCAAGCTATTTTAAATTCAGAAATTTTTGGTATTCCTATGGGTGCAGCAGAAATACTTACACCACTTACTTTGCAAGGACAAAACTTAGCAAACTATGTTAAAAATAGAGGTTTATCTACAGGTTCTGATTATAAAGAATTACCTACAATAGGTAGTGGAGAGTCTATGGCTAATGTTGATGATACTGATGCTATGGGCTTAGATTTACCAAGTTTAATTGAATTAGGGTTTGCACCTCAAGCAGGAGTCAAGTTAATGCAAGGGTTATATAAAGGAGCTAAACAATTACCAGGTGCAATTAATGCAAGTAAAGAATCTGGATTACTTTCTAATACCTATAAAGTAAACCCATTTGCATTTAAACCAGATCCTTCAAAATTCTATAGACAAATAGGAAACATAGGGCTAGAGGATGCTTTATCTACACAAACTATTAGAAGTGCTGATCAATTAAGCTTTCCAAGACCATATTTTGTAGAAGGAAAAGATTTTAAAATGTTAGAACAAACTGGTACAGGTGCTCATGGTAGACCTACTGTAGTATTTGAAACTCCGGGAGTCACTAATGATGGTTTACCATTTGTTTCTCCAGCTAATGCAAGTGCTGACTACACACCTTGGATTGCTGATATGGCAGAAGTACCTTTAACAGAAGGAAGACTATTAAAACAAAATTGGTTAAGAGGATATAAAGAAGTACCAAGAGAATTACCAGGTTCACCAAATGCTATTGATAATACACAAGAATTAACTGGATTTTCTATAGGTTCTGGAGGAAACCTTACTAAGGAAGTTCCAAATCCAGATTTTTATAGTGAGATAATGAAAATTAATAAATATAGTCCGTCACAAAAAAAATATTTTGAAAGCTTAATTGCATCTGTAAAAAATCAAGGTAATGTTGCAACAGAAAAACAATTTAATGAATTACAAAGAATAAGAACTGGGGATTATAATTATGGTAAAAAAGGTTATAGTTTAAAAGCTTCTGAAATATTAAAATTACCAGAAGAAGAAATACTAAATAAAACAGGTAGATCAAAAGAAGATTGGGAATTATTTCTTAATCCAAAAGCTAACAAAGACGGGAGGTATAGTAAATTATTAGAAGAACAATTTAATTCAGCATATCAACCTACTGATCAAAATTTACAAAGTATTGAACAAGGAAAAAAACAACTTTTAGATTTTTATGGTTCTTCAGATTATAATAGGAGATTACAAGAAGGATTAGGTATAGATTTTAATGATGCATATAATTATCAAAATAGTTTAATAAATGCGGTAAATAAAACAAAACCTAGATTTGTCCAATCTAGGAATGCAGGAACTTTAGAATCAGATGCAGTGGCATATACAAGTGGTGCTGATCCTGAAGGTACTAAACTTGGAATTGATTTTTCTAAAAGAGGTTTAGAAAGAACTGATGCACCATATTTAGCAAGTCATGAATTTGGACATACTTCTATATATGATGCAAAAAATCAAAAACTTTTAGATAATCTTCCTAAATTAGAATTAGATTCAGAAACTTTAAAATTATGGGAATCTGAAGCAGCCAAACCAGGAGGAGAAAGTTATAGAGATATGATTAACTATTATAGCAATCCTGATGAAGCAAGACAAAGAGGCTTAAACGCAATACTTTATTCTAAAAATAAAGGTATTTCAATTGATGAACTTGTAGATATGCCATATAGTACTGTAGTTGATCAAAATAGAGCAGGAACAATTCCTGCTGATGTTCTACAGTTAAGACAAATTTACAATCAAAAAGATTTAAAAAACTATTTAAAAAAACTATTTGTTATTGCAGGTCCAATTTTAACAAATGAAGTATTACAACAAGAAAAACTTGGAGGTGTTACTAGTAAACTTAATAAGTTTATAAGATAAATTAAAATTTAGTATATTAATGTATATCAGCCTATATGAAAAATAATAAACTATCTGAAGAGGAGAGAACACAGTTGAAAGAAGCTGTTAAAGAGGCATTAATGTCTTATGACTCTAATGCTATTATTCAAATGCTTGTTCAACAAGGTTATGATCCATTCTATGCACAGTCTATTGTAGAAGAAGCAGAAGAAGAAGATACTGTGATACCTAATCAAAATGTTGAAGATACATCTGAAGCTGATGCATTAGAACAAGAGCAACAAACTCAAGTTCAGGAAGAAGAAGATGCATTAGAAGCTACTAGAAAACAGATGCTAGCTGAACAACAACAGATGGCTGATGAAGATGCTGAGGCTGATGTAATGCAAGATATGGAAGAGCAAGAGTATTTTAACTTTGCTATGGGTGGTATGCCAAGAGCTCAATTTGGAATTGATGTAAATCCTATGCCTAATGCTCAGTTTAGTCAAGGTGAAGAGCAACCATATATTACTTGGCCAACAATGGAAGGTGATCTTATGAGAGATGGTGGAATGCCAAGTAAAAGATCATTCTTAAAGAAGATGACAAAACATCTTATAAAGGCTAATATGGGTATGGAACAAGCTTCTAAAATGCCTTCACCATATGGGGATATTAATAATCCTACAGCATCAGATGTAAGTGGTAAAAAGAATTTTATATCGGCTCTTAATAAACAAACACAGATGTTTCAAGCTAAACAACAAGCTGAACAGATGTATAATAATATGTATGGTATGATGGCAGAAGGTGGTGATACAACTACTGAAAATCCATTTGCTATGGATATGGCACAGTTTGGACCACCAGCTGATCAACATGACCCATTAGAACATTTGCATTCATATGGAGAGTCACTTACACATGAACTACCTTTAGACACTAGTATGGAATCAAGACAATTTGGAGGAGCTAAAAATAGAAGAATTAAAAGAGCTAACAGAGCTTTATTTGGTGTACCATTTATGCCTCCAGGTACAAGTGTAGATTATGAATTTGGCCCATTAGGTGGTCTAAGAAAGGCAAGTGCAGAAACAGATTTAGCTGCATTGTCCCAATTATTCAATATGTTACCAGGTTCTCCTAATGCTAATCCATTTGTTACTTTACCAGGAATGGCAAGACAAGCTGGTTATAGAATGAAAGTTACTCAGGGAAGATTAGTAGAAAAAGAAATAGAAGATATTAATAATCAGTCTATTAAAGAAGTAGCTACTGAAACTGGTAATCAAACTGCAGAACAAAAATCTGCTGAAACACCAACTATTAATACTTCTAATGTAATACCTCAATCTACTCCAGTTAGAAAAACACCACCTGCTACAAAACCAGTTGGTACAAAACAGGCACCGGTATCACAGAATAAAATTTCTAACAAGGCCAATCTTTCTAAAGCAACTGAATCAGGATTACCTCCTATTGGTAAAAGACCTAAGACTGTGAAACCAAAACCAAAAGTTAAACCAAAAGTTAAACCTGTTGTGCCTAATACAGCAAACCCAACAGGTAGAGGAGGAAGTTTTATGTTTGAAGAAGGTGGTTTTGTAGATGTAGAAAATCCAGACTTATATAAATTTATCTATGGTGGAGATGATATCTCTATTCCATATATTAATAATACAGATATGTATAGAGAAGGCGGTAGAATACTACCACAAGCACAACCAGGAATGTCATCATTTGATCAGTTTAGATTACAAAAAATGAATCCAGATGGCACATTAAGAAATGCACCTAGCTTACCAGGTAGTGAAGAACTAATGGGTAACCCATATAGACAACCACAGCAACAACCTGTTGTTCCATCATCTAATCAAAACCAACCAGTATGGAATCCTGAAAAGACTGGTTATAGAGATCCCTATAGTGGATGGGATGGTACTGGATCTATGCCATGGATTACATCATCAAATGCACCAGGAAGTCCATGGAAAGAGGATCCACGTCAACAAATGAATCCACAGATGCAACAGTATATGCAATATATGCAAATGATGTCTGGTAATCAAATGATGGGTAATCCTTTTGCATTTGGTGCACCAAGAGGTTTAGGTTTAGGTAGAGCTGCATTAAAAGGACTTACAGGTTTATCTAGAGACTTTAATTACTTTACTGGGGCTAATCCAGCTAACTGGAATATTCCTGAAGGTTATACTAAGTTAAGAACAGAAACATCTAAAGATAGAGGTAAGTGGTATAATCCTTTTGATACTAAAAGAGTAACTACATATGAATATACTAAACCTGGAGAAGCAGGTGCACCTGGAGCTAAACCAAAAGAACCAGAAAATGCACCAGGATACAATCCAAAAGCAGCAGGCCCAGGATACTCAGGATATAATGCAGATAGTGATGGTAATACTATACCTGATTATTTACAAGCTAGTGGACCGGGTATGATGCCAGGTACTCCAACTGCTCCTAATGATTTAGGTAGAAGAGCTGAAAGAGCTATTAGACGTGGAGAAAGAAGATCAGAAAGACAAAGAGGTTCTGATGAATCTACGGGAATTACTCCTATGTCTGATGCTGACTATATGGCTAGAGTACAAGCAAACAGAGGGCAAGGAGCTGATGCAAATTTACCTACAGCTCCAAGAGTTAATACAGGAACAGGTATGTCAGGTATTTTTGAAGGATTAGATGTACCCGGTGCAAATCCTTATAAACAACCTACCCCTGCAAATAAACCATTATATGCACCCGGATCTGGTTCTGGATCAGGCATGTATAATGTAATGGGAGACTTTGAAGATGGTGGTTATGTTCCAGATTATTATACCTTTGATGGATATTTGCCAATGGCAGGTACAGGTATTGTAAGTGATACCCCAGATTTTCAAGCTGTACAGGATCCTAATGCTATTAAATATACTGTAGAAGAACAATCTGGTTGGTCTTGGGATCCAAAAAAATTAGGTAATGCTATGAGTGTAGGATCTAATATGGTTTCTAGTGTTTTGGAAGATTTACAATCAGTTAAAAACAAAAGATTTGGATCTAATAAACAAAACTATGCTAGAGATATTGATAGAGAATTAGCATACAGAGGTGTAGCAGATCAAGAAGGTAATGATAAAAAAGTTGGTTATAAAACCGGAAGAACATATTCTAAATATGGTGGGGCACAATATAAAGATGGTGGTACCTATTCCTTAACACAGGCACAGATTGATCAAATCCGCAAAATGGGTGGAGACGTAGAATTTATTTAATTTGTCACATGAAGTACAGAGTTAAAATAACAAAAGCACCTAAGTATAATGTAAGGGTTAAAATGCCTGAAGCAAAAACTGGTATGCAAGTAGAAGGCTCATTATATAATGAGATTGCTTCTTTTGGTGGAGCTGATCAAAGAGAGTTGGTTCCTAAAACTGAAGTAAGAAAAACTATTACTAAAGTTCCTAGAGAAGAAGCAAACCTAGAAGCAGAAGGTGGAGAAACTGTATTAACATTTGATGCAGCTGGATATCCTTTATTCTATGAGATCAAAGGTCCACGCCATAGTAATAATGGTGTACCATTAAATCTTCCAGATGACTCTTTTATCTTTAGTGATACAAGATCAATGAGAATAACTGATCAAGAGATCCTAGATATGTTTGGTCTTTCTAAAAAGAAAGGTGGATATACACCTGCAGACATTTCTAAAAAATATCTTGAGTTAAATAAATACAGAGAGATACTTCAAAGTCCTGACTCAGATAAAATTGCACAAGCTACAGCAGAAAGAATGATTAAGAATATGATCATTAAACTTGGTGCTTTAGCAATTGCACAAGAATCTAAAAAAGGTTTTCCTCAAGGGGTGCCTGCAGTAGCAAGACCTTATATGGAAGCTTATGGTATTTCAGAAGAAGAACTTGTACCAGAACAACAAGGACAAGAGGAAATGTATGAAGATTCTCCAATGGAATCTGGTGTAGAACAAGTACCTCCTACACAAGCTGAGCAAGAAGATATGATGCAAATGCCTCCTGAAATGATGGAGCAGGCACCTATGGCTATGTATGGTGCAGTTATGGGTGGGTATAATATGCCATTTGAATATGAATATGGTGGTTACCTACCTAAAGCACTTACTGGTGCTGAGATGGCAGAACTAAATAGAAGAAAAACTAGAGAAGAGCTAGAAGCTGAGTATAGAAGTAAAAATCCTGAAGTAACTCCTGTAAAAACAGTACCGAAAGGTGCAGAACTTGTTTATGAGGGTGATGGTGAAAAAATATATGGTGAAGGTACTATTTATGAAAAAGAAGATTTAAGTAATGTACAACCTAAACCAGTTAAAAAACTTGCAACTGATAAAGCTAAATATGAAAGAGATATCTGTGCAAGAATAAAAAGAGAAGGTGTTAGTTTAGAACGTGCTATTGCTGAAAAATGGATTGCACCAGAAAGAGCAGCAGATTTTGCTAATTGTGTAGATAAATCAAAAGTAAAAACAGATGATGCTAAATTTTATAGAGTAGAAGAGCCACCTATACCACCACGTACACAAAAACAATGTGAGTGTACAGATCCTAATACAGGTGAGGTTACATATTCAGAACCAGATGAAAATGGAGAGTGCCCATGTTACAGCTATGAAGAATTATCTGGTGGACAAGAGTTAATGACTAATCCATTTATTCAACAAAGAGGTACTGTATATCCAGAAGATGCAGCTGCTTTTGCTGCAACATTAGGATATAGACTTCCAAGAAAAGATCCTATGGCTGTTGGACCTAGAGGTACCCAACTTGAAATGTATGGTATTGATTGGAGAGGTGCAGCTAATACTAATATGGCAGGAGCTAATGCAGCTCAAAGAGCATATGGTCAAATTGCTAGTGCTAATCCTGCAAGTTATTTAGCAGGTAGTTATGAAACACAAAAAGCTGCTGATGCAGCAAATAAAGCTGCTATTGATCAGGCTAATAAGTTTAATACTGATACCCGTAATCAAGAGATCATGACTAATACTCAGTTAAGACAAGGTTTCTTAGATAAGGATGCTGCATATAAACTTGACTATGATGCTAAGTTAGCTCAACAAGCTCAAAATCAAGCAAGAAACTACAATGCTAAAGTAGCTGAAAGTATGAATAAACTTCAGCAAATGGGTCAGAATGCTCAAAATCTAGCTCTTGTTAATGAGTCTATGGAATGGCAAGCATATGATCCTGTAACTAAAAAATTCTATCAAAAGAAACCTTGGGAATTAGGTTATGATCCTAATGCAACTAAAGGTGGAGCAGATCAGATTGCAGCAAGAGTAACAGAAATAATGCAACAAAATCCAGATATTACTGATACAACTGCCTACAAGATTGCAACCCAACAGACTAAATTTGGTGGTGCTACAATGTTCAAAGATGGTGGCTATATTTACACTGTATTTCCAGTAATAAATCTTTAGTCTTAAACTTTTTAAGTTTATTAAACTAAATAAATTTTAATATATTTAAATAATAGAACTAATATATGGCAACGTACTTACAAGGAGAGACAGGTATTATTCCATCAATACAGCCATTTGATCCAAACATCAATTTGCTAGCTAATGTATTGCAGCAAAAAGATACTCAATTTGACAATAACTTTAAACAGTTAAATAAGATATATAATAATTATGTCTTTGCTGATTTATCTAGAACTGATAATCTTGAGAAAAGAGATGCACTAGCAAAACAAATTGATCTAGATCTAAAAAGAATGGCCACATTAGATCTTTCACAAGAAAAGAATGTTAATCAAGCCATAAGAGTTTTTGCTCCATTATATGAGGATCCGTACATCATGGCTGATATGGCAAAAACTAAAAACTATAAAGCAGCACGTTCTGGAGCATTAGCATTAAATAGTGCTAGAGATCCAAAACAAAGAGGTCAGTTTTGGAATGAAGGTGTCCAATATATGGACTATATGATGGAAGAGTTTAAGACTATGCCTTTAGAAAAAACTTTACAATCTCCAGATATTAAGTATGTACCTTTTGTTAATGTTGCTGAAAAATTAGATAAGCTAGCTAAAGAAAACAATCTTAATGTTGAAGTAGATAGTTTTTCAAAAGATGGTTTATATATTATTACTGATAAGAACGGTTCACTTTTAGTTGATCCACTTACTAGATTATTCCGTCAACATATTGCAAATGATCCAGCTGTCCAAGATCTTTATAGAGTAAAGGCATATCTTGATAGAAAAAATAGTGCATATGCAAACAGTGAAAGATTAGGTAGTGTTGAAGCTGCTGAAAGAGAATATCTAATGTCTAGGTATAATCAACTTCAACAATGGTCTAATGAGTTGAATAATAAAAATAATCAAGAACTTAGAAATAAAGATCATACTATATCTAATATTAATAAGAGTTATCAAGACGATACCTATACAGAACAAACAGATCAAGCATTACAAGAACAAGAAGAATCAAGAGCAAGAATACAAGATGAAGTAAATCAGTCTTCTGCACTTGTTACTGACTTATCAGATGGTAGATCATCTACAACATCTTTAGTAAAAGAACCTACAGATATTACACAGAACATTGAATTATTAAGAAACATTGTAGATAATGCTAATGCATCATTACTTATGGAGAATGATATTTTAGCTTCTGCACAATCTAATGCAACTAGAGATCTTAAACATAAAATTAATGTAGATCCTGTAGGTCTTGAAAATTTAAGATTTGGCCATAGAATGGCTGAGATTGATAGAAGAGCTGCAAAAAATGAAAAAGCTATTGTTCTTAAAAACAATCTTGATAGTGGTGTTTGGGTATCTGATATGAGTGGTAATGTAAGTATTAATCCAGAATTACTTAAAAGACTTAAGAAAACCTTTCCAGGTGGTGTAACTGGTGACCAATCACCTTCTAAATTAAATAAACAATATGAATCTGAGTTAGCAAATCAACAAGCTACCCCAGCTGTTAAAATGATGTTTGAATATTTAGAAAATGAAATTGCTAATGGTATGAGCCCACAACAAGCTGGGGCATTCTTTTCATATCAAGGTAAAACACTTGCAGAAGTAAAAGCTATCTATGAAAAAAATCCAGGAGCATTTTTTACTACAAGAGGTTTTAATGCAGATAGAACTATTAATGCTTTTACTAAGTATGTGCAAACAACCAAAAAAGGTGATCCTTCAGCACAATCTATTATAGAGAGTGATGCTTTTGCAACCTTTGATAGTTATGCTGCATTTGCAAAAGCTTCAAGAAAAGTATATTTAGAAAATTTAGAAATAGCTAGAAAAACAGTAGGTGAAGGAATTTATGAAGCTGGTCTTGCTAATGATAATAATATATTAGCTCCAGATATAACTGTAAATCTTAATGGAAGAGAAAGACAAATTCTAAATGACAAGCTTCCCAGATATTTTATTAACAATCTTTCAGGACCTGTGTCAGAAGAAACTTTCAAGAATATGGTGATGAAAGATAAAGAATTAGCACCAATCATTAGAAAAATTAATAATACAAGAAGACTTGCTCAAGGACCAATGGGTCCTAATACTGGTTTATCTATGGTTATGCGTGGACTTACTGGTAATTTTGATCAATATTTAGGAAGAGTCTATGATAGATATAATGCTAACTGGGACACTAAAAAAGATGGTACTCAGTTTAAAACATACTATGTTGGTGATTATGTTCCAGGTATAGATGGTTCTAGATTTGCATTAGATGCATCAGATGGTACCGGACTTACAGTATTTCCGGATGCTTATGGAACTCCAAATAGAACTATTTGGACAGAGACCATGACTGATGTAAATAATATGAGTAGACAACTTTCAGCTGGTAATGCTAAAATATCTTTCAATGGTTTTCAACCCGGCAGTGCTTCAAATGATACTCAAGTAGGTTTAGCTGTATTAAATTACTTGAATAATAGAATGGCAAGTAAGAAAGAAAAACCAAGAAATTTTGATATTTATCAAGCACAGATTGCATTAGAAGATCCAAAAAAAGGTGCTATGATTATTTATCCAGATGCTGAAGATCTTAAAGGTTTAGTTGGAACTAAAGATAGTCCAGGTCTTATTACTGCTGAAGATAGAAATAATATTATTAAGAATGGTATTTCAATTATTGCTCCAAGAGGTCAGTTTAATAATTTCTTATTTAAAGAAAATAGTATGACTCCTATGGAAGCAATAGTTAATGCAGGTGGATATAAATATACTCATCCTGGAGGTGCTGGCTATTATAATATTACAAAATCTGAAGATGGAGGGTATAACGTAGCAGGAAAAATAATGCAAAGAAATGTGAATACTGGTGAAAAAGAATATCAAGATCTAAATATTATTTCTTCTTTTGGTCAAGTTGGTAATAACATTGATATAACTGACATGGAACTAAAAAGATATCTTACTCAGATCAATACTCAGAATCAGCAAGTATTCAGAAATTTTAACCCAGTTAAAAGATAGTAATGGCAAATCCTAATGATCCATTTAAACAAGGAATTAATTCTGGAGCTCTTGTACAAAATGTAAACTTTCCTATTACAAATCAAGCACCACAGAAAAATTCAATTGCTCCAACCGCAATTGGAGCAACAGCTCAAGAAACAGCTGCTAATATATTTGCTACTATTCAAAACAATAGGGACTATAACACATATGGTAAAGTTACAGCATATGATGCTGGACCAAGTGGTGAAAATAGAAATAGATATCTTGCATATGGAAGAGATACATTTGAAAAGATAGGCTTTATCCCAGGTACCAATAATGAAACAAGATATAATGAAGGTACTACTACTTGGAATGATACATGGAGAATGTTAAATCAAGCTGTACCATTATACTTTGAGGGTATCAAAGCACCAATCATGAGTTATCTTGATGCTGGTGGTGGAGACTTTGGACAAGACATTAGAGCTGCTGCTAACTATCAAAAAGCATCAAACATAGGTTACTCTACTAAAGGTGGTGTAATGCCATTTATAGGTAATACAGCAATGTCATTTGCTTATACTGCAGGTATTATGACTGAGGCTGCTTTAGAAGCATTTGTTCTTAAAAAAGTTTCTCCAGGTTTATTTACTGCAACTTCAAAAGCTGCGGAAGGTTTAGCTACAGCACCTTCTTTTCTTAAGACTACAACTAATTGGTTAAAAGATCTTAAAAATGTAGATGCTGCCAGAGCATTTTATAGCCAAGCAATAAATAAAACAGTAAACTTTATTAACCCTATAAATCATAGCTGGAAAAATTTTGGCTCTACTGTCTTAAAAAATCCTGAAGGTTTATCTAATCTAGCAAGAGCTCAGAGAACTTTTGGTGCATTTTATCTTGATGCTAGAATGCTTAATGCTGCTTTATCAGAAGGTAGACTTGAAGGTGGTTTTGTAGAAAATGAAATGATGAATCAGTTCTATAAAGATCATTATTATAGAACAGGTAAAGTACCTACTGAAAAAGAAATGCAGGCATACAGACAGAAGTCTGAGCAAGCTGGTTTAATGGACAGTGTGGTAAATACTGCATTAGTATTTTATAGTAATAAGATTGCATTTCCAAACCTAATGAGATTTGGATCATTTAAAGTTTTAGATGATCTAGATGTTCCAGGTGGTAGACTTGTTCCTGGAAAAGGTAAAGTAGATTTTTTTAGAAATAGTTTTGGTAATGCTGTAAGATCTTTATATAAACCTAGAGAGTTAGGGAGAGGTGCACTTAACTATTTTAAAGGTAACCTTGTAGAAGGTCTTCAAGAAAACATGCAAGAAGCTGTAGCTGAAGCTACAAAGAATGCATATACTGAATCTTTCTATCATCCAAATAGAGCTGGCTTTGATTATGGTATTCATGCATTTAAAGAAGGCATACTATCTCAACTAGATGCACAAGGACTTGAAACATTTGGTTCAGGTTTCTTAATGGGCTTTGGTAATAAGTTTCTTAACTATGGTATCGGTAAGGTTAGTGACTTTAAAGATGCATATGAAAATAAGATGACCTATGGTGACTATATAAAAAAGGTAGAAACAGATGGTCAAGCTATTGCAGATAGAATAAATAATGGTAATACACCAATAAAATTCTTTGGAGATAGATTCTTTGACTATGGTAATCAATCATTAGCCTCTAAGACTATAAACTCTAAAGATACTGATGTTAAAGATACAAAAGATGCAGAAGATACAGCATTTATAAGTGGTGTTATTACTGCCCTTAACACAGGTACATTTGATATGTATATTGATAAGCTCAATGACATCAAACAGATGAAACCTGAAGATATTGAAGATGCCAATGTGTTAAATCTTCAACCTGGTGAAGGACAAAAAGCTTTAGAAAGAATTGATAAAATTATTGATAAAGCTAAAAAACTTCAGAAAAGATTCAACTTTGAGTCTTCAAGAAATCCTAATCCTATCAATGTAAATGACTATGCACTTGGTACTAAAGAAAGAGAAGAAGCAGAGTTATATTATAAGGCATGGGAAGTAGCAAAGTTTAATGTAATTTTTCTAAATGCTACATTTGATGAAAACCTAAGTAGGTTAAATAACTTAGGTAATTCATTCAACATTCTTACACAACAGAGTAGTGCTGCTAATCCTATTTATCAAACAGATGTAACAGCCTTATATGATAGATCTAATTTAGCTGCAGAAATTGATGTTTTAACAAATGAAATAAATGCTCTTACTGGTGTAGAAGATACAAAGCTTCAAGCAGAAAAAACAGCTAAAGAAAGAAAACTTGCTAGGCTTCAAAAATATAAAGAAACTCAAGACAAGTATATTTTCTTTAAGCAAGAGGTAGAAAGGATCAGAAAGTTTGGTCAAGAAACTGAAACTCCAACAGAAGAGCAACAAAAAGTTATTGATTCTGCAGATGAAGAACTTACTGAAGTTCTTAAACAAAATGAAACCCAATATAAAGATGCTCTTGTAGAATATCTAAAAGATCTTACAGGATCAGAAACAGAATACTTAAAAGCACTTAGAACTTTAGAAGATCAAGAAAAAAGCACATTAGATGACTTATTTGCAAAGCTTGTAGATATTGAAGACTTAAATACTGAAAACAAAATAATGCTTCAGTATATTAATATGCTTGGTGATCCAGCTGCATATAGAGAGCATGTTGACAGAAACTTCAAGTGGATGAAGACAATGTATCTTAATAAAAGAGATATGATTGCTCAGAATGTAGAACAAGCAACAAAAACTAAAGAGTACCAGTCTTTACTTAACATCTTATCAGACAGAGGTATCTTTATTGATTTAGAAGAGTTTGCTAAGTGGACTAAGAACAAAGAGTATCAACCAGAATCTTTTATAGATGTTACCAATGAAATGGTAATACCAAGAGGTTCAGAAAGATATGATGAATATTACGCACAGTTTATTGCTATTGCTACTGCACAGTCAGCTAGAGTTAGTAAAGATGAAGAAGAGAATCTTAGAAAATCTATCAATGATCTAGCAAAAGAAAGAGATCAAAAAATTCAGGCTGCTACAGTTAAGTATAACAATGCATTAAAAGATGATACTGGTTATGATGATGGTGAACTTAGAGCAAAAATTGCTGAGTATGAAGTAGAGTATGGTTCTAAAATTAAAGAAATAGAAGAGCAGATATCTACTCTTACTAATCTTAAAGATTTAATTAAAAATGTAGATACTGCAGCAAAAGTAGATACTGCATTAACTACTTGGCAAAATACTTTAAACTCTGGTATATTAGATTTAGCAGAATATGATGCATTATTAGCAAACTTCAATAACTTAACAGATGAAGAAATTCAACCAATTATCAAATCTGTTACAGCTGTTCTAAACTCTATTCCAAATATAAACCAAGCTCAGGCTAATGCATTTGGTGTTTTAAGATACTATTATGGTGATATCATTGATAAGAAAGTAAATGATCTTACTGAACAAAAACCTACTGAAGAAAATCCGTATCCAAATCCAGAAGATACAGCTGCATATAAAGAGTATCAAACTACATTAGCAGCAATTGAAAAAGACTTTAAAGAAAGAGAAGCAGACCTAAGAGAAGCTGCAAAAGAATTTAAAGACTTTGATAATAATAATAAAAAGGTACAGATCAATGCACTTACTGAATGGGATGATATAGTAAATGAGCAACCTGAGCTTGCAGGATTACTTGAAACAGAATTTAACAAGTATCTTGAAAGAATAGGTGTTTATGAAGAGTATGATGTACCAGCTATTAGAAAAGAATGGTTAAAGACTCAAGGTAAATTTATTAGTGACTACATGAATACTAAAGTAGTTACTACTGGTAAAGCTGCAGAATTAATAACTGCAGTTCCGGTTCTTAAAACTACAGATCAGAAAATTAATCTTGATGGAGAATTACTTTCTTTAGATCAAATGACTCTAAGACAACTCAAAAGAGTTAGAACTACTTTTGAAGATAAGTTAAAACTTGGTACAGATAAAAGTGGTAATCCATTTAGTGCTGCAGTAAAAAACAATATTAAATCAGATATTGAAGCTGTACAAGCTTATATAGAGTACAGAAGAAGTCAAAAGCCTTTAGATAAGTATCAAGAACAAACTGAAATATTAAAAGAAAAACTCTTTGATAGACAATCTGAGATTACAAAAGTTCCTGGACAAGGATATGTAATTGATGAAGGTACAGAAAATGAGAAGTTTCCTCAAAGAGCTACAGAGTTAGTTAATGATATTGAAAAAGAAATAACTCCTAACAAACCAGATTTCTTAGCTAAGAGTTTATATGATACAGTTGCTCTTGTTGCAATTAATGCTTTTGTACAACCTGACTCAGATGTAAAACCTACTAATGAAGCTAGAGTAAATACATTTATTGAAACAGTTAAACAGCTACAAAAGAGAAATAAGTTCTTTGAGTTTAAGACAGAAAAGAAACTTGAAGCAGTTAGAATAGCACTCACAGATTTACTTAATGCTCAAGAAGGAGAAGTAGTTGTTACAGTAGGAGACGTTCTTTCTATACTAGCAGATATTGCTTATGGACAAGCAAGTAATGTAGGTACAGTAACTGACCAAATGATCCGTGAGTTTTTAGAGTTTGAACCAATTACAATGCCTGAAGGCATGACTGAAAATAGTCCTGCATACAAAGCATTATTTGGACCAAGAGGTGTAATAACAGAAATTAGAGATACTGCATTAGATGGTGAGTTCACATTCATTGCTAATTACATTAAAGTATTTGATAAAGAACTAGGTCCACTAGATGAGAATGGTAACCCAAGAGGTCTTGCTGGTGAGATGGATATTCTTATGGTTAATAATACAACCGGAGAATATATGATCTTAGATATTAAAACTGGTAAAGAAGAAAACTGGAAATATTTTAATGTTGATGAACAAAAAGCTGAAAGTAAAGGTATCCTTGATAATCTAAAAAATAAAAGAGAAGCTTCAGAAAATCCTACAGAACAAAAAAAGCTTGATAAAGAAATTGCAAAAGCAGAAGATAATTACAATAAGATAGAGGCTAAGTTTAGTAAAAAACTAAATTATACTATTCAGCAAACAATCTATAGAAACTTATTCTATAGAATGACAGGTATCATGCCTGCACAAATTGCTCTATTGCCAATTGAAGTAGATTATGATCTTGATGGTAATATAAAAACTGCTAAACTTGCATCTCAGGCAATTCCTGCAGACTCTAAAGGAAATAAAAAAGCATACATTGATCTGACTCCTGTAGATCTAGTAAATAAGTATGTACCTATTGAAGATGTAGTTCCTACAATTACTCCTACACAAGGAACAGTAGGTGCACAACTTACTGAAACAGATATTACTTCACCTATGCTTAAAGATAATTTAAGCAAGCCTTTTATGTATAAAGGTAAACAAGGTAAATTAATCTTTACCGAAGACGGTAAGTATGCTATTGAAACTGATACAGAAATTGTAGAAATTAGTAAGCAGGGTAAATCACAAGTAGAGCCAGATGCAAGCCTATTTGATCTAGGCTTAACACCTATTAGCATTATAGATACACTTGGAGAACTTATTACTGTAGACAACAAAGTCTATAGAGTAACTAATCTAAACTTAGATACTGATTCAGTAACTATCAATGGTATAGACTATGAGATTCAAAGAACACCAAAGAAAAAACAAATCAATGGTGTAGCATTCATGAGTAATCAAGCAGCTATTAGAGCTCTAGATGAAAAGATTATTGCACTTTCTGAAGAGTTAGTAGAAAGAAGACAAGCACAACCTGAAGGTGAAACTATCAACGATTATGTAAGAACTAATGCAACTAAAACATTTGAGTTAGAACAACTTACAAGAGATAGAACTAGACTTGTAGCAGGAAATAAAAGAAGAGTTGTTACTGGTAGTAATGTTAATGATATTGTATTTGTAATCAATAAAGCTTTAGCATTCCAAAACTTTGCATCTAATAGTACAGAAGAACGTATAGCAGATCTAGATGAACTTAAAATGCTATTTGGTTCAGAAAAAACATATAATGAATTGGTTATGTTGTTTTTAGAACCACCTGTAGCATTAAATAAGATCTTTCAACAAGATATTGATGCTGTTACACCGGAAGAACTTGCCCGCATAAATGACTGGGCATCTTCTACATTTATGTTACTAGAAAGACAAGCACTTGTAAACCCAGATCCTGCATTTCAAAATGCTCTTTCTTTCTTGAGTGATTTGATAAATAATGTTAAATTAGTACAATTAAATAAAGATGGACAAGTTAGCCCTAAAACAGAAACTTCAGAAGCCCAGCCCGGTGCTCCTCAATCTATTGTTCCAAAGCCTGGATCAGAACAACCAGAGAATGTTCCTGGACGAGAAGCAGGTGAGACAGGAACAGGAGAAGAAATAAATCCT
>Ga0315909_10003360_pt1 | contig 19562 bp, 17 predicted proteins | sample LakEriMetagenome_11_FD_203527 | JGI IMG/M metagenome (GOLD analysis project Ga0315909, IMG submission 203527) | Freshwater fungal communities from buoy surface, Lake Erie, Ohio, United States - Buoy 2 MA125 | ecosystem: Environmental > Aquatic > Freshwater > Lake | place: USA: Lake Erie, Ohio... | reverse complement strand
AATCTACTTCATTCGTGAACAGGCCGGTGGCGAATACACCGAGTTCACCAAGATCGGCAAGGTTGCCGAAAAGCCTGGCCGCAGCTCCCTAGACCGGGCTAAGGAGCACCAGACAGGCAACCCTCGCCCGCTCGTGCCGATTGAGGTGGTGCAGACTGTCTTCGTCTCAGAGGTCGAAAACACCCTGCATCGCGAATTCGCGCCAAAGCGCATTCTGCCTGGTGAATGGTTCAAGTTGAGCGAAGCAGAGATCGCGCACGCGATTGCTCGCTGCGGCGAGCTTTCCGCAGCAAACGCGACGCTAATTCCAATGCTTGAACAGGCAGACTCTCTCGCCAATACACCTTCTATTGATGCTGTAATTCCCGCGACCGACGACGCTGGCTCCTGGCTACGAGGATATCGCCGGGCTGACTACGGGCTCAAGCTCATTGATACGGCCAAGAAGAAGTTGCAAAACTTCTTCGCTGAGGCAGCGGGGCGAGACATTGACGTAACCGAGTTTGTTGACATCACCACAGACCGTCCTCGATTTGCCCTGGACAGCGATCTTTTTAAGCAGACTTATCCAGAACTTGTTGCAGCGTTTACCACGACCTCTGTCGAATTTTCCTCAAAGACATTCAGAGTGGTAGCAAATCGAGGAGAAGGCGTTGATGCCGATGGAGAACTTACCGAGGTTGTTGCTGCAACATCTGAACTAGAGCGTGCAATCCAGACAGCTACAGATGATCGAGATGAAATTGTGAGAATGCACACACTGTATTTCACAATGATCGCGGTGCAGCCATCACTCAAGAAACAGAAGGAGATCGCTGAAGCGCATATCAAAGTGCTGTGCGGCGCAAACGCTGGGATTGAAGGCGTCTGCGGTTGGCGACGCACGACTGAAGAGAAGACCAAAATTGACTGGGAGTCACTTAAGGCAGCGCACCCCGCGGAGCACACGGCCTGCAGTTCATGGCGTGAGCCCGTTACTAAGGTCAAGATTAGGCGTGGTGGGGGCGGCGGGTATGACAATGATTAGATCTGGAGCGCAGACAACTGGCACAGAGAGGTCGCACTTATGAGCACGATTGACATGGCTGATCTCCAGCGTCGTGTCGACGAAAACGTGGCTGCTCTCTATGCCGGCGAGGACTTGCCGCATCAGTTCACCGAGGAGGAGTCGCTTGCGCTCAGGCCAAAACGCTCCCCTGGCTTTGGCGTTCAGCCTGATGGTCAGATTCGTCACTGCGGTAACGCCTTAATGGATAAGACCAAACTGGAGATTGATCTTTGGAACGACGCGATGCGGATTGAGGCAGGCTTTGCACCAAAAAACTCGCCTGAAGAGATCCAGAAAATGATGCGTGCCGAGGCTCATCTCCAGCAAAAGGCGCAGGAAGCCTCTGACCGTCAGTCATTCAGGGCTAGGGTATTGATCTTGGCTGTTGCGCTTATTGTTTTCTGGTGGCTCTTCGTTCGCTGAATCTTCGCGATAGACAGATCAGTGTCGGTTGCCAACCATGCCAAGGTGTTGGCACAGTCCCCCCACATACTTGTTGCGTTGACTCAACGTAGTTCCATCGGAGGGCATACGCATGACTGACATCAGTGACGACACCGAACTTGACGCCGAAGACGATGTACTTGCGCCGTGGGAACGACCGTTTGACGTGCGGCCGGGAGGCTCGGCGGCGGGGCTTGACCTCAGTGGCATGGAGCTCGTGGGAGATCTCTCAGGTATCGACTTTCGCAAGGCGATCCTAGGCGGCTGGGATCCGGTGGACGAGGATGATACCTACGGGCCAGGTGGCATCCCGGACATCCAGTACACCGACTTCAGCGGCGCCAATCTAACTGGCGCAAACTTCTCGGGGCAGGACCTAAGCGGCCTCCTGTTCGTCGGGGCCGTGCTCCAGGGGGCAAACCTCTCCCGGTGCATCCTCGGTGCGGATTTCACCGATGCCGACCTGACTGGTGCCAACCTCCGCGGGGCAAGCGGTATCGACGAGACCGAATTCAGCGGGGCGATCGTTGACGACATTAAAGGGCTGAGCGCCGAGAACCGAGAGTTGCTTGAGGAGTTGGTTTAGGGCGACTCCGTCGGTAGTGGTGTTGGCTCCGGCACTGGTGTTGGTTCTGGTGTCGCAGTTGGCACGGGTGTCGGTAGTGGTTCTGGCGTGGGCATCGGTGCCGGCGTTGCAAAGATGCCAAGCGGGTCGAGGTCTCGCCGATACATCTCGCAGGTGCCGTTGCCGTCTGGTGGGAGCGGGAAGCAGACCCACGCCCACTTGTCGGGGAAGCACTCGTTGAGCATTTGTGGATGTTTTACAAGGGCTTCTGGCGAGCAGTAGTAGGAGCGCGGCCTTTCGGCTTGCCACGTGCTGCCAGGGCAATCCCAGCATTCATCAGCGCTATCTCCTGGGGTCGGGCTCGGCGGTTCGGTAAACGGCTCGTATGAAGCTACAACTGGGTAGTTCACCTTTAGATAGTCGGGTGTGCCAGCAGATGCTGAGACCGCAACGTAGCTAAACGAAAACAGGAGCCCGGCGAGAGTGACGAATACCGCTTTTTTCACCTCGTGACTGTATCAGTCGCGGGCTGTACGGGCCCGCCTAATACCGCTGAATCGGCCATTTCAAGGTAGAGCTTCAGTGGGTTGAGATTCTTGGCGTGCTCAGGAGATTGTGGAATTTCGGTTACAAGGGAGAGCGCGCAAACAAGCACGGAGAGCGCCCGGGCACGGGAAATTGCAACGTTGAGCCGGTTCGGCGAGAGCAGGAAGTCGGAGCCGCGGCGGGCACCCTGTACCGTCGAGCGGACGAGGCTGTAGATCACTACAGCCGCCGTCTTGCCCTGTGCCTTGTCCGTGGTCATGACCTGCACATATGGGCGCAAATCAATCCCTCCAGCGCTGGCAAGTTGATCGGCAAGTGCCGATTGGATTGCTAGCACCTGCGCTCCGTACGGAGCGACAATGAGAATTTCTGGACTCAGGGGTGGCAAATCGTCTTCCGTGGCTGTGTTGCGGAACCGGCGGAGTGGCTCACCATGCGTTGAAACTTGCCCGTAGCGTACCAAGCGTGTGACGACGTCGGCGATGATTGAGGCCTCGGCGTCGGAATAGCTGTTCTCGTCGAGGTGCCCGACTAGCAGAACCTGAAGTGGCGAGAGGGTAGCTACTGGCTCCTCTGGCGCTGCGATGACCACGCGCTGCTCTTGCTGCGCTGGGTCGTGCGTTGTCAGGCGGCCCTCGTAAAAGGCCTGGCTGATGTACTCCGTCGTTAAGGGGTGCATGCGCCGAGTTTTTGTAAGCAGCACGCCATGGCTTGGCGGTACGGTCGGGTGCCCACCGGCCCCATGCAACCAGTGGTTCATCGCGGAGCGATCTGCAGGTTCAGGATGCTCTGCCGACAGCACCATTGGGAGTTGCTGCGGGTCACCAAGCAGAATCACCTTACGCGCGCAACGTGAAATTGCGATGATGTCCACAAGCGCGTACTGACCAGCCTCGTCAACAATGAGTGTGTCAAAGAGTCCTTCAACGTGTTCGGACGAGAATGTCCACCTTGTGCCGCCACTTGCTGCACCCTGGTGGTCATTGAGGAATGCGGCCAGCTTCTCGTTTTTCGCCATCTTCCACTTCGGATTACGCTCCTCTGCGATGCGAACGTCTTTTAGATCAAGGCCGCGATGCACCGCCTCCTCAAGAACGATCTGGTAGGCGGCGTGAGATTGCGTTGTGATGGCAACTCGTTCGCCACGTTCAACCAGCTTGGCAACCATCGCACCCGCGGTGTGCGATTTGCCGGTGCCCGGTGGCCCCTGCACCACGAGCACGTCACCAGGCTCCATTTCGAGCGCGGACTGAACAGCGCGTTCAACGGCAGAGAGTTCGGGATCATCCACGAGGCAGCCTGGCTTGATCACCTCAAGCAGAGCACGTGTAATCTGCCGCACCCCCTCTGGCCCGTCTTTGGCGAGCTCAGCGAAATCTGCCAGGGCAATCTCAGGCGATGGGTAGAGCGGTCCATCCACCTCATACACAAAAGCTGGTGCCGTCGGGCGAATCTTGCTCCACCCAACGCACACGTTTCGCTCGGCCCGATCGATCCAGAGCAGCCTGCCTGAGTAGACAGTGTCTCCTTCGAATGCCTCAATTTCGTCGCCGTTTCTTGGCCCCTCTTCTTTATCGGTTTTCAGGCCGACAAATTGCTCTGGGTATGCGTACACGGCATTGAGCTCATCTGGCTGCCCCTCAATAACCTCTAGGCCACCGATTGCATCGGCGTCTTCGAGCACCTTCTCCGGGGCGGCGGCATACATCTCAAGCCTGCGCAGCCACTTCGACGCATCTTCACGTGCGCGGAAGCCAAGCAGCGCGGCGACTGTTTCGTGCCATTCACGGCGCTCGGGGTCCGTCGCTGCTTTTGCCATAGCTCGGTGCTCAGCCTCAAGCCGCACGAGGCGCTCCCGAGTAACTTTATAAATGGTCGGGTCCCCAGGATCTGGTTTTGGCGGGTGCTTCGGGAACGGTCGTGGCTCAAAGCTACCCTCAGGCCACTCTTGCTCATACGCCGCACGGATTGATTCCAGCCAGTGGCGCAGTGCAATGAGAGAGCGGCAGTCGTCCTGGTTGTACCCAATGAAATTTTCAAGAATGTGTTGCTTTTCGGCGGGATCTTCAGACACCAAATATTTCATGTAGGCGATCGCCGGCAGCTTAATCTCCGTAAGTGGTACGGCCCGATCAAATCCTGTGACCCGCTCAAGTTCCTTCAGGCTGTAGCGATGTACGCCAATCGTTGCGACTCGCATCGTGATTTGTCGCAGATCAACCCAGTGGATTCGCTCTAGTAGATCCAGGCCAATGCCGTATCGCAGTGCGAGACGTCGGAAGGTTGCTGGCTCTGCTTGGCTGAAATGGAAAATTGCTGTCCGTGATTCTGGGGCTGCGTCTTCCTCATCATCTTCCAGCGACTTACGTGGGATTGGAAGAAGCCCCTCCAGATGTGCGATGAAGCGGCGGAATGCACTCTCTTCGTCGTCTGGGTGCTCAGCAACCTCCTGAATGTAATGGCCAGAGTTGCTCTGTAGTGCATCTGTGCCAGCCACATATCCGAAGAGGACGACCTTCGGCACCTGGCCACGACCCTCTTCGTTTGGATGGAATTCGTAATCCTCAAAGTCCATATAGAGATCGCCCAGCGCCGGTGCTGGGAGTGCACTAAAGCCACGCTGCACATCTTCACGCTCAAAGAGGCGGCTCGTTGGCGGGCGCAACTCATGAAGCGGCCGTGGAAGCCCAAGGCTCGCGATTTGCAGCCGAGCCTGCCGTGCCAATTGCTCACGGCGGTACTCATTGCGGATTGCGTCCTTGAGAGCCTCACTGCCCGCGTTAAACGCCTCCAGGAGCTCATCAATCGTGTTGACCCCAATCAGCCTGAGGTGCTTCTGCTCACGTCGCGTGATCCCAGCGATGATTGCGATATCGCGCTGCTCACGCCAGATCCGGTCGCAGGTGAGCTCCCAATCGCACCGCGAGCAGAATTCAACCGGCTCGGGCTCGGTTGGGAGGCCTGCGCCACCCTGCTCCCATGCCAGCTCAACCGATTGCATCCCTTCGCGAACGAGTGCTGAGTGCTCAGAGAAGCGCCGTGAGAGCGGGCCGATGGGCGCTCCACCCTCGTCAATGATCGATCCCAGGAAGAAGTGGAAACGTGTCGCCTGTTGCTCTTCTGGTGTGAGCTCCTGCACATCCGCCAGGAGTTCCGCGTAGAAGGCAACTTGAAGCAGGGTTGGGACCGTGAGGGTGCCCTTCAACTTGATGTCAGCAACCTCATACAGATGGCGCTTTCCGGGCTCACTTAGCACGCTTGGTGCGTCGGGCTGTGTCCTAAAGATCAGGTCAAAAACATCGCGGCGGATGAGGAGGTCTGGCTCACCCAGCCAGTTGTCTGTCGCGAGCACGCCGCCGTGGATCGCAGGGACGCCGGCGGCCATCGCCTCCCGCGTCCGTGCCTCTCGCGCGACCGTACCGTCCTTCTTTGAAAGAGACTCGACCTCTACGCCGCGGCGCTTGAGTTCTTCCACCCACTGCAACTCGTGCTTCTGGCCAAGGAGGCTCCGTAGGTTCCGGAGATCATCGTGCAGCTGGATTGGTGCTTCAAATTGGCCCGGACTGATAGTTCGTCGAATGTCGCGCCATGTTGCATGGCGGCACAGCATGTAGCCGAGGAGATCACGCGTACTGAGCCTGTCGTCGCGCTCTGAGTTTGGGCGCTCGGGTGAAGCTGCAATCACGCTTGAGGCCGCAGATATTCCAAAACTGTCGCCCAGTTCGGGAATCGCTCAGTACCGAAGTGCACGTGTTCACCTCCAAATCGATCGACACCACGCCTGGTGCGGTCATCAATAATGAACTCTCCACGTAGAAGGTTCTTGTGGTGCGTAAGGATGAGGCGCTTCTGTGCCCGTTCACCGAGATGCTCCTCTACCCAGATCCGCTTCTCGGTCCAGGCCTGAACGTTGCTCCACGGTGCAGTTGACGCAATATACGTGTCAAAAATTGAAGCTAGCTCTTGGAACGCCTCAACAGCCCCAGGCATCGGCTGCATTAACCCGAAGATGCCAGGGATTTCGTCGGGGCGCCCTTCGTATTGCTTAAGTAGCGCCGGGTCGCAGGCAGCCATCCCTGACTCAAAGTCCACGAGGACGTTATCCATGTCGATGTAGAGGGTCTTTTTCATTGGTCCTCTGCCTTAAGGGTTCTGCAACTACCCTTCATATTCTGAACGATTCTCTTATACTGCGTCTGCGCCGCCAGCAGCACAAATGTGCCTCCTTCCGGCAGGTATAAAGGAGCACCGCCATGCGCAAGATAAATGTGGGTCTTTCCATCCTGCTCTTCGTTGTAATTGCAGGAACTACAGCGGCCCCAGTCCAGGCTGTTGACGTGGCCCAGAAAGACAATGCGACAAAAACGTATGCAGTTGGCGCTCCGGGCGAGCCAATCAACGTCACAATGGACGGGACATGGACAAACCTCACGAAACCAACAACAACTAACAGCTTTTGTACCGGGTATAGATACTCCGACTATTGGGGCTGGGAACCTTACCAGTATTCGTGCCCGAAAACGACCAACTACTACGCAAATCTCATCGTGCACATTGAAGCTGCGAGCACGATTACAAGCGCAAAAGTAAATGGTCGAACTGTCGCGACTAAGGTTTTGCGTCGATATACGGTAGGCGGTATCAAGATGCAGGTGTTGCGCCTTGGTACAACAAACTACTTCTACAATGACACTGCACGCTACACGCTGACCTACAAGGTGCTGGGTGGAGCGCCACGGTCAGATGAGGCGACGAGGGTCGGAGCGGCCTACACGTACTTCTGCCCAGCGGGTGCCGGTAAGAATGGTGGCTCGCTCACCGTGCAGTTTCCTGCAGGGTACGCAGAAATCAACACCTTTGGTGAGGACTACACGCGCACGGATTCTGGTGGTGGCTCAACTTTCACTACCGGTTCAGTCGGCAACGCTTTCAAGTTCTTCACATGCATTGAGGCGGTAAATCCGCTTCTGTACACTCAAGACCGCTTTACTTCCGCAATGGGCACGACTATTGAATTACGCGGCTGGCCAGGGGATTCCACTTGGATGACCAAAGCAAGAGCTAACCTTCCAAAGATTGTTAATGAATTGGAATCCTTCGCGGGCGTGCCGCTAACGAGGGATGGTTCACTTCAAGTGCGCCAAGCTAGTACCGAAGGTGAGCTCGGCGGATATGGTGGCACATTTTCAAACAAAATCGCACGCGTATCCGAGGACTTTGATGACCTGGTAGCTGCACACGAACTGGCACATGCCTGGTTCAATAATGAAAACACAAAAGATAACTGGGCTTGGGAGGGCCTCACAGAGTACGTTGCCCAGCGGGCCCTGAAATTGGCGGGTGGCGACATTGGAGTTATGCCGTGCAGCGAAGGCTATACATACGATTACACCAAAGCGCCGAATCCAGCAGCACAACCAAAACTGCTGGAATGGGAATACATGATTTCGAGTGATTCAGCGCAGGAAGATCAGGCGCTCAGAAATCGCATTAGCAAGCGGTATTTCCAAGCATGCGCGGCAATCGCTTGGTACCTTTATGGTGAGCCGGTGGCCGAACAGCAGCGCGCGCTGCAATTGATTATCGACGGGGTCTCACCTGTGTCCGGCGAGCCTGGAAAGCAACTCACTACGCACGATGTGCTCGATTTGCTGGCAATGACGTCTCAGGATCTTGACGGTGAGGACTTTGCATTAAAGACCATCAACGACAGAGGTTTCGCACCGTTGACCGAAGCGGACCAGACTCGACTAACTGACCGCGCGGCGGCACTAAAGTTGTATGAGCCGATCTGGTCTTCCTTCGTAGTGGCCGGCTGGACGATTCCTCAAGCGCTCTCAGAGCCGATGAGCTCGTGGTCGTTTGGCGCTCTGAAGGGCGCGTTGGTCGCCATGCAGTCAAGTTTCGTTGGCGGCAGTGTTGCTGGAATCGGCAGTGCTCCTGCACTGATTGAAGAGAATTTGACGGCCGCTGGGTATGCGCCGGGTACCGCTCTTGATGAGGCATTTGCCTCATCAACGGATGCCGACATGCTCGGCGTGGAGATTGGCAACCTTCTGCTTGCTTCAGATTACATCCGAGACGGCCATGAACTCCTCCTTGCCGGAGTTGATCCGATTACGGCAATTGGCGGTTTCTTGCTCAATCCAAAGGGTGGTTTTGACTCAGCGGCTGAAGCGGCGCTAACGGGTGACGGTGCGACGGCTCTGGCGGCCGCCCAATCAGCTACAGGCGCGATCGGGAGTCGCACCCTTGTGGGTGCCTTGGCGCTGTTGCTGGTCTTTGGTGCCATCTTCCTAATTCGACGACGACGCATGCAGCTCGCAGGCGTTGGCGGCGGTAAGGCGCTGGGTAGCTTGGAGACCCATCTCCTGAGCATTAGGAAACGGGCCCAGAAGCTCTTCAAGGGAGTCAAGAAGCGCACTACTCGAGCAACACGAACGGGCAAATAGCGTTAACGTCCACGCGGCGGGCTGATTTAGTCCGCCGCGTGGACATTGACTAGGCTCGGAGGCACCATGGATTTCGTCAGCTCGGTAAAGCGCAACATGACCACGGCGGCATATGCCCAGTTCGAGGGGAGGGCCAGCCGGTCTGAGTATTGGTGGTTCTACCTCTTTACGCTGCTTGCTACGGCTGCGGCAGACATGATCGGCAGCACGGTGGGGAACATCGCTTCACTCGTCTTTCTCCTGCCCAGCTTCGCGCTGATCGCGCGTCGTCTGCATGACGTCGGTCGCAGCGGCTGGTGGTTCCTGCTCGTCTTCACCATCATCGGAATCCCCGTCGTCCTCTACTGGCTGGTGAAGGACTCCGACAAGGGAAAGAACGCCTACGGCCCTGGGCCGGCGCGCGCATAAGGGGGCTCACCAACATGGCCGACGCAAAGGTAAAGGGTCCCGCCTCGTATTTCTCCTCAATTGAGGCGAAGTACGGGAAGCCGATTGAACACTGGATGAAGGAGCTCAAGAAGGTGTCGGCGAAGGCGCACATGGAGCAGGTTGCGCATCTCAAGACGAAGTTCGGCATGGGTCACGGCCATGCCAACGCGATCGTCGCGGTCTTCCGCAGCAAGAACGGGCTGTAGTCGCGCGGATCGATTCGCGCGTTTGGGTGCTGTTTAGCGCCCCAGGATGCGGTCAAGCAGACCCTTCTGGTTCTGTGGGTCGTTCGGATCTGGTCGCGGGCAGGTGCAGCGCTCGTTCACGGGCACCCGCTTGAGGGCGTATTCGATGTGTTCGCCGCAGCCCTCCCAGGTTGGCTTGCCGCAGGTTGCGCAGGCGATCTCATGGCACATGGTGGTTACCTCCCTGCCGATGCGGCGGCGCGATTGTCGAAGTTCGCCGCAGATTCAATCGTAGGGTAGCGCCAGATTCGGGCGAAGCCGAAGATGACCAGCGGAATCACGGTTTGCAGCACGGCTCCCACGATGAGGGCGTTGGGCCGGCCGAAGGCGTTGCCAAGTACGCCGCCGAGCACATAGCCAAACGTGGCACCGAAGCCCCAGGTGAGGGTGCGGTGAATCGACATCACTCGCCCAAGGAGACGGTCGGGCACTGCCTGCTGGCGATAGGTGGTGACGGGCACTACGTAGATGAGCAAGAAGAACCCGCCGATAAAGAAGTTCGTTAGCGCAACAAAGGGCGCCAGGTCGCGCGGCACAAAGGCCGCCGCGGGGAGCAGGAACTCGTTAATACCAAAGAGCGCTGTACCAACAATCATGAGCCGGCCGAATCCAACACGCTTTACAAAGTAGGGTGCGGCGATGCTACCTAGGAGGCCACCAAGAAATCCAGCTGAAGCCACTGCACCGATGAGTGCCGGCTCAAAGCCAAGGTCGATGCGCTGAAAGATAATCGCCTGACCGATCATGATGCTAAAGGCGATATTGCCGTTCACCGCTTCGAGCATAATCAGGCGCAGGTTCGGTCGAACCCACACTGCGCGCATCCCTTCCTTGAGGTCGTGCACGAGTGAGTTGCGCTTCTTGGGCGAAGGTGGCTCTGGCGTGCGGATAGCGCGCAGGCTCATATAGCTCACCGCAAAAGTGATCGCGTCCACCACCATCACAAACGGTGCGCTAAAGATCGTGATCAGCGCGCCTGCTAGGCCTGGCCCAACAAAGCCCGCACCCTCGCCCATGATCGCCATGCGTGCGTTGAGCTTGAGTAGTGTGACGCCGCTCGCGAGTCGCGGAATGTACGCCGGCCACGCCACGTTGAAGAACACAGTCGCAGCGCCAAGGCCAACCTGCATCGCAATCAAGAGTGGCAGCGACAGCACGTTCAGCACGTACGCGACTGGAATCGCAAGCAGTAGCACCACGCGCACGAGGTCAGCCGCGAGTAGATAGTCACGTCGTGACGACCGATCCACCCACACACCAGCCTGTAATCCAATGAAGAGGTATGCAAGCGTCGAGGCCGCACCAAGAAGGCCGGTGCCGAGTGAATCGGCGCCGAGAAGGTCGACGGCCATGATTGGCAGTGCAAGCTGCGTGATTGAATCGCCAATCAGCGAAACACCCTGGCCAACGGTAACGAGGCGCAGGTCGCGCGGGTTGTTCTTGGTAATCGTGGCGGTGCGCGCCATTTACTTTACGTAAATTCTAATAACGTTCGAGTCGCGGCGACCGCGCTCGCTCCCATATTGGTACATGGTGACGCGCAAGAAAGCGTACTTGCCAGCAATCTTACTGGTGACCTTGAGGTTCACCGATGTTGCGCCGCTGATCACACTGCACCTCGTGCGCCGTGCAGTGGTGCAGCTGTACCACTGGTACTTGTAGCTCGGCGTCGGACTACCGACCCAGGTGCCACGCGTGCCGTACACAATCTTCCCGACCTGTCGAATGCGTGGTGTAACCGTCGCCCGTGCTGGGGCGAAGACGGTAACGCTGATCGTTTTGTATGCGGGCTGGTGCCACATGTCGCCATCTTTTGAACCGCGGAGGGTGCAGGTGCCAACCTTGAGGTAGCGGATGATGCGCTCGCTGACGGTGCAAATTGATGGCGTCAGACTCGTTACAACGAACGGCGCACTGGAACTGCCGCCACCGTTCCCATAGCCGTTGGAGCTGTTCACCACATGGAAGCTGGGGCCCGCGTTAAAGATGAGCGGCGTCTGCGTCAGCTTGAGCACCTCGAACGTTCGGGTCACCGAATCGGCCGCACGATAGGTGCTCGTTCCCTCTTGCTCTGCGCGAATCGTGCAGGTCCCCGGCTTGAGGAGGTGGAGCTCAAAGCCGGTGCCGTTAAAGCGCGGATCACACACGCTGCTCGAGAGGCCCGAGTAGTTGAGTGGCAGGTTGGCGCTGCTGCGGCTCGGTAGAGCCTGCAGAACGGTCGGGTCAAAGGTGCGATTGGTCAGGATCCCGAGTCCAATCGATTGGCTTCCCTGCACGATGGTGAAGCTGCGGCTAATTGAGGTCGCACGCTCGTAGACGGCGCTCCCCGCCTGGGTGGCGAGCACGGTGCAGGTCCCCACGTTAAGCAAACGAATGCCCCACACGTCGGAGGGGCTTGCGGGGGCGAGTGCCTCGCAGATCGTTGGGGTATTGATCTCATAGCTCACAGGCAGCCCCGAGCTGGCCGTGGCGGTGAGTGCTGGTGGGGCGGTGCCGAACGGAACGTCCGCCTCTGTAAGCAGTGGCCCAACGCCGAAGCTAATTGATTGCGGCGTGCCAGTGACCGTCACATGGAACGTTGCACTTGCCGCCACATGGTCGGCGGTAGCTGGTGTTGCGGCGTTGAGGGTGCAAGTCCCTGTCTGGGTTGCGGTGAGTGTGCTGCCGTCCAAGGTGCAGTTTGCCGCGGTTGCACTCGCAACCGCCAGCGTGACGATGCCAGGCAGATCACTCACTGCCGAGACGGTTGCGGTCTCACCAGCCGCAAGGCGATCTGGTGCAGTGATGGTTAGCGTTGGTTGCCCCATGTTGAGCGCACCGACCGCATCCAATAGCCCTGCGCCGCATTGACGCTGGCTTCCCGTTGGGGTTTCGCTCGTTGTGACACAGGGCCGAAGCGAGTCGGCCGGGAATGGCCGAGCCCCCGCGTAGATTGCCGCTTCAATCTCGTTTGGCCCCCACGTTGGGTGCAGGCTTGCAACAAGCGCTGCAACGCCAGCAACGTGCGGTGCCGCCATGCTCGTGCCTTGGTAGTTCGTGTAGCCATAGCCGGTGAGTGTTGTTGCCCCTGTGGCAATCGTGGAGAGAACCCCAGAATCGCGTGGCATATCGCCACCTGGTGCAGCAATGTCGATGCTACTTCCGAAGTTAGAGTATCCAGCGAGCCCGCCAACGCGGCCCGTCGCCGCGACGGTCACCGTGTCGTTGCAGTTTGCTGGCACAAACCTCGCCGCATCAATCGTGTTGTTTCCTGCCGCCGTTACCACAACTGTTCCAGCTGCACGCGCCGCTGTGATTGCATTTTGCAGCGCTGGAAAGCACGCGCCGACGCCACCAAGCGACAAGTTGATTACGTCTGCCGGGTGCGCGTTAACGGCAAGGCCGTAGTTGCTCCACTGCTGGCCGTCCCACGTGGTGGTGAGGCCAGCGGCCCAGCGAATTCCGTCAATAATGTCGTTGAACCAGCAGCCGCCGGAGTGGCACACGCGCACATGGAAAATTGAAACGTTGGGCGCCACACCGCTCACCCCGATGTTGTTCTGCGCGGCGCCAATCGTTCCAGCGACATGTGTTCCATGCCATGAGGAATACTTCCAGTACGTTCTCCCGGCGCTATCCGTGGAGCTAGACCAATCACCCTCATCGGTTGGGTCAGTATCACGACCATTCCCATCACGGGCGAATGCGGCGTTCTCAACCATGTCAACACCCCAACCTTCTAGTGTATTGGCAACAAGATCCGGATGAGCGGTGCTTCCGGTATCGATGATCGCGACAACTGCTCCTGCACCCGTTGCGTTGCTCCATGCTGGCAGAACATTTGCAGCGCCCTCTTTCCCCGCAGTCGGTACGTGCATGTCCCACTGCGATGCGTAGAGCGGATCGATCGGATCGATGACCGGGAAAGCTTGTATATCAGGAATGACACCAACGACACCTGGTGCCTGTTCCCATGCGGCGAGTGCGGTTTCTGCATCTTGGCCAGGTCGCAGTTGGATCTCGCGCGTCTTGCCGTCGTCGCTCACGGCGGTGCCGACGGTGGTGTCGTAGGTGAAACGAACGGTGAGTGAGTCGAATGGCTCAGGTGCGGTGGCTGTTTGTGTTGATGCGGCGCGTGCGGGTGCTGGTGCTGCGATGGCGCCGAAGATAAAAAGAGCCGCCATCACGGCGGCGGGTAGGCGGTGCAACATGGTGGCTATTCGCCGATCGTGGCCCAGATGAAGCCCATCATCACGAAGAATCCCGAGAAGAGGGCGACGAGGCCGACTGCGCCATAGGGCGACTCGGCGGTCTTGTCGGTGAAGGTGCCAAGGAGTAGACCGAAGCCGACCGCCCAGACGAGCCAGGCGACTCCCCAGAGCACCTTGCTGTTGGGCCCGGTCACGAAGCGGCGAACCCACGGGGTCTCGCGCTGCTCAGAGCTCATCGCCGCCTTCTGGAAGATGTAGACGAAGCCGCCACCGATCGTCAGCGAGATAAAGAACTCGGCTGGGTGAAGGAACGGGAGCGTGAACATATCCATGCCGCAATCATAGCGGGCGGAACTCTGGCACGATCAGGGCATGTTGAGTTGGCTAGACGAAGTCCTGATCCCCCTGATTACGAGCATGTACGAGGCGGTCGGCTACCTCGGCGTGGCGATCGCCATGGCCGTGGACGCCTCGAGCTTCCCCGTGCCGAGCGAGTTCATCCTCCCCTTTGCGGGCTTCCTGGTGGCTGACCCCACGGCGGTCGAGCCGCTCACCGGGGGGCGCTGGCTCCTGATCCCCACCATCGCCGCCGCCACCCTGGGCGGCCTGGTCGGCACCTTGGGCGCCTACGCCATTGGCGCCTATGGCGGCCGGCCGCTGCTGAACCGCTTCGGCCGAATCGTGCGCATCGACCCCGTCGACCTCGACCGCGCCGACGCCTTCTTCGCGCGGCACGGCGGCAAGATCGTCTTCTGGAGCCGCTTCATTCCACTGCTGCGCACCGCCATCTCGTTCCCCGCTGGCATCGCCCGCATGCCGCTCGGTCGCTTCCTTCTCTATAGCGCCGCTGGCTCGCTGCTCTGGAACACCGCCCTTATTGGTGGTGGTGCTGCGCTCGGCCAGAACTGGGAGCAGGTGAAGGAGTGGCTGAAGCCGCTCGACACGCTGCTGCTGGTCGTTGGCGTTCCAGCGCTGCTGTTGCTTGGCGCGTGGCGACTCGGGCTTCTCGCTCGGCTGCGTGGCGCTCGCCGCGATCGTCGCGGATAGGGTCTTATGAAGATTGCGGTCGTTAGTGACATTCACGCCAACCTTGCTGCGTTGCAGGCGGTGCTTGCCGATATCGATGCCGTTGCACCTGATGCAGTTATTTGGCACACCGGTGACATCGTTGGCTACAACGCCGAGCCGAACGAGGTCATTGCGCTACTGCGCGAACGTAGTGCCGCTGGCGTGATGGGGAATCACGATGCCGCAGTGCTCGGCGAGCTTGATGTTTCGTGGTTTAACCCAGAGGCTGCCGCTGCGGTGAAGTGGACGGCCACCCACCTCACCCCTGAGAATGCCACGTGGCTGCATGCACTGCCGAAGATCAGCGAGATGGGTGCTGCGACGCTGGTGCATGCCAGCCTGCTGAAACCACTTGAGGAGTACGTGATTGATGCAGAGAGTGCGCGTGAGAATTTGTTCGCGCTCTCCACGCCGGTGCTCTTTCATGGCCACACGCACGTTCCCGCCTATTGGGCGCTCCGCGGCGGTCAGTCAAGCGTGATCGATATTGATGGGCGCGCGCAACCGCTCCTCTCGCCGTCACTGATCAACGTTGGATCTGTTGGCCAGCCGCGCGATGGCGATGTGCGTGCAAGTTGGGTGCTCTGGGATCGCAGCGACGACGGTTCGGCGATTGGTGCGCTTGGCACGGTGCAGTGGCGCCGTGTTCCCTATGACGTTGCGCGAACACAGTCGGGGGTGCGTGCGGCAGGTTTGCCAGAGTTTCTCGCCGAACGACTAGCAGCAGGTCAGTAGTCGTGGCTGCACGACGAATGCCGCCATTCGAACGACTCGGTGTCTTCATGTATGCGCATCGACGCGCGGTGATCGGTGTCTGGCTGGGAATTCTTCTTCTTGCGCTGCCGTTTGCACCACAGGCACCCGGTGCGTTGCAGGCGGGTGGATTCGACCTACCAACGCTTGAGTCTGCACGCGCTCGTACCTTGCTTGAACAGGAGCTTGGTGCACCACCTTCGGCGCTGGTGCTGGCGATCTCTTCAGAGACCATGGTGCCTGGGTCCATCGAGTTTGAAACGGCAGCGGCGCGCGCGGTTGCCAGTGTTGTGGGTGCGCCACATGTGGTGGGGATTCGCTCACACCTGATTGCACCGACGCAGGTAAGTGTCGCCAACGGCATTGTCTATGACGTTGTTTTCTTGGATCTCAAGCCCGACGATTCACCCGAGGCGCTTGAGGGTGTTGCGGCGGCACTCGTTCCTGTTGACGGACTCACCGTGCAGATCGCTGGTGGTCCTGCCTTCTACGCCGACATTCAAAGCGTGTCGGAGAGTGACCTGCGTCGCAGTGAGTTGATCAGCCTGCCGCTCGCCGCGATTGTGCTGCTCTTGGTGTTCGGCTCTGCCATTGCGGCGGGGCTGCCACTCGCGGTTGGTGGAGCGGCGGTACTGATTGCGCTCGCCGCCATCTTTGGCGTGGCGCAGGTAACGCGCATGAGCGTCTTCGTGTTGAACCTCACCACACTGCTCGGCCTCGGTCTTGGTGTTGATTACTCGTTGTTGATGGTGTCGCGATTCCGCGAAGAGCTCGGCCGTGGCAGTGCAAAACGCGCAGATCGTGTGGCAACGGCGGTACAGCGCACAGTGGCAACCGCCGGTCGCGCCGTCTTCTTTAGTGGCGTTACGGTGATGCTCGGTCTTGTGGGCCTGGTGCTCTTCGAATTTGCCATCCTTCGCTCTATTGGTATCGCTGGCGCGATCACCGTGGCGCTCGCCGTGGTCGCCAGCCTCACCCTCCTCCCCGCCCTCCTGGGCGTGCTCGGAGCACGGGTGGACCGCCTCGCGGTGCGCAAGGTGAGCTACGAGGAGCCGAGTGAGCAGGGTCGTTGGGCACGCCTCGCGCGTGGGGTCATGCGCCGCCCACTTGCTGTTGCCATACCAACCCTGGTGCTCTTGGTCGCACTCGGTTCGCCATGGCTCGGCGTGAAGTTCAATGCGCCAGACGGCAGCATCCTGCCTGAGCGCGTACCGAGCCGCCAGGCACTCGACGCACTCACCAGCTCATTTGGCGAAGGTGAGTTCGCGCCAATGACCGTTGCGGTGCGCACCACCGGTGATGCAACATCGCCAGAGAACATCGCGTTGCTCTTTGATTGGGTGCGCGCACTCGAGGCCGATCCGCGTGTTGCGCGCGTCGACTCCATCGTCTCTATTGATGAGCGCATCACGCTCGCGCAGTACCAGTTGCTCTACGACTCACCAACAGGTGCGCCACCCGACCGCTACGTGCAGCAACTGCTCTCGGTCACAACGAAGGGTAATCTCACCGCCGTCACCATTACGCCAGCGCAAGGGCCGAATCGCCCCGACACGCGCGCACTCGTTGCCGAGCTGCGCGCCGCAACGCCCGACGCGGTTGGTGCAGGTGAGGTAACCGCGCTGACGCCGCCGGCCGGGCTCACAACGATCACTGGTGGTGGTGCGGCCGAGATCGTTGATGTCGTTGACACGATCTCTTCAGAGTTCCCGCGCAGCGCACTCGTGGTCATTCTCGCCACGCTAATCATTCTCGCCGTGCTGTTGCGATCCATCGTTCTACCAATCAAGGCAGTCTTCATGAATACGCTCTCAATCCTTGCAAGCTTCGGCGCGCTGGTCTGGATCTTCCAAGATGGCAACCTCTCTGCACTGCTCGGCTTTGCACCGCTCGGATTTGTTGAGACAACGATTCCGGTGATCTTGTTCTGCGTGCTCTTTGGCCTCTCGATGGATTACGAGGTGTTCTTGCTGACGCGCATGCGCGAGATCTACGACCGCACTGGTGACAACGCCGCCGCCGTTGCTGGTGGTCTGGAGCGCAGTGGGCGCATCGTCACAAGTGCTGCGCTCATCGTTGTGGTGGTTGCTGGTTCGTTTGTCTTTGCTGAAATTGTTCTGATCAAGGCGCTCGGCGTTGGCGTGGCCATTGCAGTGGCGCTTGATGCAACAATTGTTCGCGCGCTGCTGGTGCCCGCAACGATGCGACTACTTGGCGACAAGAACTGGTGGGCACCGAAGTGGATGGAGCGGCTTCTTGAGGGCCGTATCGCCACAGAGGCAGAGGCGGAGCGACGATGATGCGACGCTCGCTTCTTCTAGTGATGAGCGTAGTTCTTGCCGCTGCATGTTCCGGGCCAATCTTGGCGAACTCACCAGCGCCAACTGGTGCGCCGTATGAGAAGCCAACGCCGCGACCGAGCGCCATTGATCCGATTGCGATTGAGCTGCCGCGCGACGATGCACCACACGATCGACTAACTGAGTGGTGGTACGTGACCGGCCACTTGGCAACGCTCGATGGTGCGCGTGAGTTTGGCTACGAAGCGGTGGTCTTCCGTGCACAGCGAGGAGAGTTCCCCGTTGCGTGGGCGTCGCACATCGCCATCACCGAGAAGCCGCGCGGTGGTCGCGCCGGTTCGTTCACCTATGACCAGCGTGCCGAGATTGGTCCGCAGGTAAACATTGCACCGGTGATGTCGCGCGCGGTGAGCGCCGCGTTTGCGATTACTGGTGCAAATCCACTAGACCCTTCAACGCTCGGACGCGATCCATGGGTGATGCTCGTGCTCCCCGATGGCGGCATGGAAATTGGCGGCAACGGTTTGATGTTGCAGCTTGCCGCTGGTCGCGCTCCCGTGCTGCACGACACCGATGGCTGGGTCGGATTCGCCGATGCCGGCGGCTCGTACTACTACTCACGCACGCGCATGCCAACGGCTGGCACCCTGGCGATTGGCGGTGAGACGCTTGCCGTTACGGGGAGCTCCTGGTTTGACCATCAGTGGGGCGACTTCATTGCGATCGGTAGTGGTGGGTGGGATTGGTTCGCGCTGAACCTCAGCGACGGCAGTGACCTGATGCTCTCGTTCGTGCGCGCGAAGGATGGGAGCTTCCCACTCGTGTACGGCACCTGGATTGGAGCCAACGGCGTGGTGCAGCACATTGAGGGGACCGAGATCAACCTGACGGCGCTCGGGAGCTGGACCAGCCCACGCACCGGGGCGACCTGGCCCTCAGGGTGGCGGGTGCAGATCGGGCAGATTGACCTCGATGTGACGGTCACCCCCGAGTTGGCCGATCAGGAGCTGAATACGGTGGAGAGCACTGGGGTCATCTACTGGGAGGGGGCGAACGCGGTGGTGGGGACCCTGGGCGGGCTCCCGATCACGGGGCGCTCCTATGTTGAGCTCACGGGGTACGCGACCCTTCGCTAACTCTCCCGCTAGAATCGGCGCATGACAGAGAACGGCTCCCAGCCAGTTGCCCCGAAGGTCGCCCCGCGCGACCGCGGCGCCCGTCGCTTCGTCACCTTCACCTACCTGGTGATTGGTGGCGTGATCGCCTATGCGCTGATCTCTGGCCCTGACGGTTTCGCCGCTTCGGTGAACGAGTTCCTCACCGCCACCCCAACCCCGTCCGCCTCGCCGAGCGCCTCGCCGTCGACCAGCGCAACCCCGTAACGACGGGCTGCGGCGCGTGAGCCACATCTTCGTTTCGCCCCATCCCGACGACGCGGCACTCTCCTGTGGCGGCCTGATCGCCAACCTGCGCGAGCTCGGTCAGAACGTGATCATCCTCAGCGTCTACTCCGGCCACGGTG
>Ga0315909_10003359_pt1 | contig 19563 bp, 13 predicted proteins | sample LakEriMetagenome_11_FD_203527 | JGI IMG/M metagenome (GOLD analysis project Ga0315909, IMG submission 203527) | Freshwater fungal communities from buoy surface, Lake Erie, Ohio, United States - Buoy 2 MA125 | ecosystem: Environmental > Aquatic > Freshwater > Lake | place: USA: Lake Erie, Ohio... | reverse complement strand
CCACCCGGCGTAACAATACCATCGGTATCTATATTAAGAAAATATGTTCCATTTTTTTGTTTAGAACCATCTGCTCCACTAGTATCATAAACTAAATAAGTATTTCCTTGCTTTACTCTTACCGATGTTGCGGATGGTGAGAGATCTAATGGGTCTCCGTTTTCATTTGCTTTAATTACAACTGTTGTTGGGTTGACTTCGAATGAAATAGGTTCTTCCCCAATCAAACCATCCGGAATAATACTAAATAATTTATCTACATTTACTGATGCGGAAGTCCAAGGTTCGCTATAAGTAAACGATGTTATCAATTGCCTATTTTGATTATTAGGCATTCCTTCTAAATATGTTGCGGCATCTGGTCTCGAAGGTATTATGTTTCCTATCTCATCAAAAGCAACAATTGTTATATTTGGGTCACAACTATGTGTTACATAATTTATCCAATATTCTGCAACAAAATCATTGTTTAAAGACATTGATGGATAAACCTCAATTGAACAACTTAGTGGATTTTCAAAAGTTCCTCTTTTATAGAAAGAAGCGGTTGCCGATGAAAATGTTGGAATAAATCGATTACCATCAGTTGGTAATTTTGGAGTTGGATTTACACCAAATGCATCTGCATCATATAAAACTATACCGGCATCTAAACCATCTTGCAAATCAGTTAATGTTAATGATGTTAGAATTGAAGCAGAGTAGTTATTTGAAGATGATGGAATTAAATAAATTGTTCTTTGTCCATCTATTGAATCTCTATTAAATCGTGCGTTATAATCCAACTGACCAGAACCAGTAACACCAGCTGATAATCCTAAAACAAATCCTTTAGAGGATGCTTCGGTTAGAGTAATATATGTAGAACCCGATTGAACAAATAATTTGTAATCGGATTTACCTAAAGGTAATCCACTTTGAATATTTAATTCATTAATACCATCTATTCTTACTGCCTGAATTTCTAATGAAGATGATGCATCTGAGTTTCGGATTACCGTTCCATTATAAGGTCTGATTTCATAATTTACACCACCCTTACCATCACTAACTCTTGTGATAATAATTGTATCACTAACACCTTCAACGGCTGCAGTATATTCTATAAATTGAACAACAATATCATCTTTAGAACCTGTAAAGTTTTGAACTGATAAACTATAATTGTTTGGATCGATAACCGTCAATAAACCAGGATATTGTTCGCCTGGTCCGTATGATGATGCTGAGATTTCGTTATTGAAAAAATCAAATGAGCGTGATGTGAATGTGATTGAGCCCGTTATGAAATTAGTTTCCGCTTCTATTAAAATTGTTGTTGGTGCAACTGGGTTTCCTGTACCAGAACCCGAATCAAATTGAAAATATAATGAAGTTGGAACTAAATTTATACTCTTATTGATTACGTTTAAATTACCACCACTAAATGTTTTTGTTGCTAATACTTCAACAGGTATATAATTGTTGTTAATATCATAAAACTCAAAACGAAAATCAAAAGTTTCAGTTTCTAAGTTCCTTTGAACAGGTTGTATAAATGTTATCTCATCAGGTGAAAACGATGTTTCTTGTGATGCTCTTAAACTAACATCGGAAATATACCAATCATTTCCTTTAACTTCAAAATAAAGTCTTGCAGTATCAAATGAATCAGCAATTATATTTTCATTTATATTTGTTTTTTGCAAATATGGATTTGATGATGTGATAGTTGTAATTTCTTGAGTAATGGTTTTAGAATCTTTAGTTCCCTGCAAATAAACTTTTATATAATTTGTAGATGAAATAGAGCCACTAATTCTAACATTCATATCTAATGTATATTCTACACCAGAACTTATATCTATAGATTTAGATGTATAAAATTGATTAGCACCATTACTATTTAACTTAACCGAATTATATAGAAAATCCTGATTGAATGTTTTGGTTAAATTTGCTGATGATGTTAACCAGTAGTTTGATATAGTGTATGGTGTAAATAAACCATAATTTTCTTGGTTTCGTTCGGATGATTCTAAATCAACTAATATTTCATTAGATTCTAATGCAATTTCTTGCACAAACTGAAAATCCGATACTTCAGATTGTGATTTACGGAATACTTTAACTCTAGCAACATCACCTACAAATGTAGTTAAATCTGTGATGTTTATTTTTGCAAAAGAACCACTCAATGCAGTTCCAATTGCACTATCCTCTACTAAATAAGTAAAACTAGCAGTATATGGTTGTACATCGAAAGATGCTACTAATCCATTTGAAGAATATGGATTACTTACTATTAATTCTTTATTTGTTACTACATTAGATGGATTGAATGTGATACCTAAATTAGGCATAGTAACACTTCCATTTAATACTGAACCACTCCAATTTGTAGAATCCGTAATTGTTAGTAAATAAGATGATGGTAACGAAAAAGATGATAATCTAACACCATCACCCGGAACTAAAGGAGTTCCACTAACAATACCACTTTGTTGTATAATAGTTGGAGTTGCTGTAAATATAGGTCTAGATATTTCTTCTATTGCTACTTTTGGCCTTCTATAAAATCTTACCTTATCTTCGTTTGCAAGTAATTTATTTACTTTAAATGATTTTTCCCATTTTACATTATATATCCCCTTCCATTCATCGGGTATATCTCTTACAATATCATCTGCATCCAAATACTCTTTAAGTTCTCCCAATACAGTTATAGTAGCCTGCCCTATTGGAGTATCATCATATATATAAACAGCAACTACTTTAGAAGTACCTTCATAATATTCAGGTATACCATTACCAGGCTCCCAATAAACAGGATTACCATCAACATCTATTATTTCAATTTTAATTTCAGTAGATTCTAATAGATATTCAGAACCTTCTATTAAAAATCCGTTTTTACCACCACTAAAAGATTCTTTAAATTCGGTTATTCTAAAATAATCGGAATTTGGATTTGTATCAATTATAAATGTATTAAACGAACTTAAATTTTGAAGTTGCGTATCTCCGTATTTTTTAATTCTTGCCATATCTTATTGTATAGGAATATTTTTAATAAATATAACCAAAAAACAAAAATCTTAATACTTATTTTAGAAAACTAAAGAAATATAAAGAATATGAAGGTTGCGTTACTACTATCAGGCAAATTTAGAGGTAGTTATATACCATTTAACTATTTACAAAACAATTTACTCAACAAATATAATCCTGATATTTTTATAAATTACAATTATAAGAACGATGATGATATCGAATGTGATGAAAGTGAGTTGATTTCCATATATAATCCAAAATTGATAAATTTTACAAAAACACCGGATATTGTAAAGGAAAAAATAGATATGGTAAATGGATATGAAGTAGCAGGTGAATCAAACCCTTCAAGCGTTTTTAATATGTGGTGGGGGATTTATCAGGCAAATGAATTAAAGAAGAAATATGAGGAGGAGAATGGGTTTAAATACGATATTGTAATACGAACCAGATTCGATATAGAAATATTAGAGGAAGTTGAACTTAGAAATTGGAATAATAGTCTTTTTATACCAATGGGGTCTGATCATAGAGATGGATTCAATGATTTTCTAGCTTATGGCAAATCTCACATTATGGATTACTATTGTTCTAATTTTCATCATTTAGTTGATTATATTAAGGGAGGAGAACTAATACATCCAGAAAGATTACTAAGACGGCATTTGCAAGATTTCAAATGCACATTCATACGAACATATATGCCAATGCGTTTAAGGGGAGTATTGGTTAACCAAATAGATTATTGTGTAAATCCCTAAAATAAAGATTATGAAAAAATATGCTATGATACAAATTGATGCTGAACTACATGCAGCATTAAAAGATTTTTGTAAAGAGAAAGGTTATAAGATTGGTGGTTTGATAGAGAGCTTAATAAAGGATAGAATTGAATCCTCTAAAAAGTCTCTACCAAAAAAAGTATTATCTACTAAAATTTAACCTGAGAGAATCCATTTACCTTTTTGATTTCCATTAAGGTATCCACCACATCTCTCATAGAATCTATATGTGATATAATCATCACAAAATCAAATTGAGTTTTAAGGTAAGAGAACAACATATATAAAGATGTTAAATTCTCATTATCCAATGTTCCAAATCCTTCATCGATTACTAAGAAGTTTGGACGAGGTAAGTTACATACATTGATAAGTGCTATACGAATTGCAAGACCCGATATAAATCTTTCCATACCACTACACAATTCCAAGCTCCACTTAGAATCACCATATACTAAATTTGCGTTGATGTTCTTTCCTTCCAATTCCAATTCCATTCCGAAATCAACAATCTGTCCTAAGATATTGTTAATCTCACCTTCAATAGCAGGAATAGCTTTTTCAATCAATTCTAAAGAAACACCATCTTTACTCAATGCGTTTAGATAGTATTCGTATAATTTATTTTTGTGTTCTAATTCTTTTACTTCATTAATCCTTTCCTCATATACATCTCTTTGAGATTCTAATGTTGTTTGTCTTTTGAACACACCCATCATCCCATCGTTGGTATTACCCATTTTAGATTTTAGACCAGTCATTTGAGTTTGTAACCCATCCAACTCTTCTTTAATCTTTTTATTAGCCACAATCTGCTCTTCGTTTTTATAATACTCGTCAATGTTAGATGTATTCTTTTCAATATCACCTTCTATTTTATGAATTTGTAAATCACAAGCTGAGATTTGGGAATTGATATTGAATATATCCTTATCAACTTTGTTGTGCTTTTCTTTTAAATCGTTTAGAGTTTTTAATTTATCTTCAAATGGTAATAGTTCATTTATTTCTAAATTTAATTGAGCAGATTCAGTTGTATGTTCTTCTATCGTATCTTTTATTTTTTCAATAGCTTCTATGGCTTCTTCTTTCGAAGTTAAAATACTTTTAGAGTTATCCATACAAATTTCACAATCCGGATTATATTTGTGTAAATCCAAATGTGCTTTTTTATCCACTAATGATTGATACTTTATTTCTAACTTCTCAATTTCATTCTTAGCAGTTCTATGTTGCTCTTTAAATGTATTTAATTTACCAATACCTTCTTTGATATCAGTTTCATTTAATCCATCTAACAAACCCGATAATTGGACTTCCAATGGAATTAATTTTTCTAATCTTTCGTTTAATTCCGATTTTGTAGATTCTTGCTTTTGTAAATTATTTTCTAATTTAGTTTTGTTAGATTCCAATTGGGTAATATCATAATCAAAACTGCCGGTATTAATTATTTGAGATTTTAACTCAATAATCGATTCGTTAAGATCTTCTTCTACTTTATTTAGAGATTGTATCTCTTCATTGAATTGTTCATATTGAGTTTTACACCCATCCAATTCGGTTTCTATATCTGCAAGCTTTTGCGGAAAATCATCTGATTTAAATTTCTTAACTAATGTTGCGGTTTCTCTATTATCATCAGCTGCTATTTGATATAACTTATCAAAGATATCAACTCCAATCAATTGAGAAAGAACTTCTTTTCTTTCTGATTGAGATTTATCAATGAATAGGGCGTTGTTACCTTGTAATGATAATGTTGTTAAAATGAAATCTTCAAAGTTACCTAAATACTTTTCAATGTTTTTATTTGTATCTCTACGTTGCTCACCATTTAGGGATTCCTCTACACCATCAACAATTCTCCAAAAGTTAACATCAACCTTAACTGATGTTTGTGTTTTGTTTAACTTACCAATTCTTTCAATAAAATATGATATACCATCTATTTCAAATTCAAATTTGCAATGGAAGTTTTCCTTTTGGTTATTTAGAATATTTTTAGATGATGAGGTTCTTGATGTTTTATCAAATATGCAAAAAGATAGAATATCAAATAGAGATGATTTACCACTAGCATTTGGGGCAAATATACCAACTATACCTTTAGCGTTATCAAACTTAACAACACTATCAGTTCCGTATGAAAACATATTTGAGAATTCCAATTTCTTTGGTATCCATAATATATTATCCATCTTATCGGTATTATCTACTTTCTGATTTGTTAGTTTATTGATTTCAGTAATAGCATCTAAATGGTCTTGCTCTAACAAATACCTTCTATCTAAATAATCACCAATCAAATGATTTTGGAATGTTTCATCTTTAACGTTACCAACTATGTTTCCATTAAGTCCATTATTAGACCTCAATCTAGCCATAGTATCAACTCTACTTACAGTTACTTCAGTTGTTTTGAATATCCTACTCAATTCCGTAATACAAGCCTTTGTAGTAGTTGCATCGGTTTCATTAAAACGCAATCTTAATCGTGGATTTTTTGGAAGCTTAGTATCTAATTCATCATATACCCATTGTGGTATATTACCTTTGTATATATCGATGGTTAAATAACCATAATCATTCTTAATATCAAACTCTTCAAATGTTTTCTTTTCAACATCCCACAATAGATACCCATGCCCTTCTAACAATTCTCCGTGATTTTGTTGAACTAATGAACCTGCGTAAACTACAATAGGTTGATTGTTAGATGGATTGTATGTTTGTAATACTTGTCTTTTGTGAATATCCCCCATCAATACCATATCAAATCCTTCAAACATATCTGTTGTGAATGAATTTGATGATACTACATATCCAACATCAGTTTGTGATTTGTTTACAGGTCCGTGGAAAAGACAGATTTTATTCTCACCTTCAATTTCTTTGCCTTTGGGCCAATTCTCTTTTTTATCCAATATGGAATAAACGGCAAAAGTAAGATTATGTAAATTATAAACACCAGTGTCACGATAATAATGGATGCGAGGATTTTGAAGATTATCAATAATAGGCGTGAGAACATCTAATCTATGGTTGTTGTTTAAGTTGCAATCGTGGTTACCAGTAATAAGTATAACCTCTTTTAACTTTGAACACTCAGTTAAGAACCAACTAATCTCTCTTACCAATTCCGGAGACATTTCCGTTTTAGCATGAGCAATATCGCCTGCTAAATAAATGATAGAATCTTCAATGTTATCACTTTTTACTTTTTCCAAAAATTGATTAAATATCAATCTATACTCACTATGTCTTTTTAGATTACGAATGTGTAAATCTGCTAAGTGATAGATGTGTGTAATTTTTCTCATAGATTATTAATCTTGGTTAGAATCAAATCATCCCAACCTGTTTGTGTTTGTGTTTTAATTAATTCGTTTACTTTTTGAAATCCCATTTCTCCTGCATCTTTATCCGATGGGATTATATTTTTTACTGTAATTCCATTCTTAATAAAATAATCAGCATGTTTAGTAGAATCATCAATAGCATCGGAATCCAATAAAATATTAATTTCCTTAACTCCTTTTTCTCTAATTTTGTTTTTTAGTTTATTAAGTAAGAATTTACCCAACATAGGAATTGCATTTCTTTTAACTGAAAATGAATCAAATACACCCTCTACTAATGTTATTGGTTCATTCCAATTAATCATATCTTCAAATACAATAACATCTCTATTAACGGGTGGATTCTTATACTTCATTTTCTCATCCTCATAAAAAGAACGAGCTACAAAGTAGTTAAGTTCACCACTCTCATCATAGGACGGTATAATAATTCTACCACCATATAATCCATCTTCACAATATCCAATGTTGTATTTTACAATATCTTTTGCGGTTATATTTCTATTTCTAAGATATGCTATAGCATGATTATATAATGGATTAAATCCCTTTGGTTTTATATATAATTGCTTGAATTCTTTTGGTAAGAATAGTTTAGGTTCTTCTTCAGTAAATGTGGAATTGGTTTCAATATCACCATAGATGTCCTTCAATTTTGATATTGAACGAATATCTACATTAAGTTTACGAAGTAGAGAATTTATCGTTCTACCTTTAGCGTTACAAACCCAGCAATGCCAGTTTTGATTATCTAAGTTAATTTGAAGTTTTTTCTTATGGTGATGGCAGAATGGACAGTGGTGTGCTTGCTCATTACCTTTAAGGGATGAACCTACGCCTAAAGCGTCATCTAATATGTTGATTACCACTAACTTCTGCTTTCCACTTAGCATGTATAGAATATTATACCATAAAGATACGAAAAATATCCCAAAATACCAAATTATTTAGTAGTATTTATTGGGTATTAATCGCATATAAAATTATCCGTAAATATACGAAAAATATCTGATATATCCTAATCTTAGTGGTTGGAGTTTTTTACATCTCTAAGAAATTGCTCTAATTTGGCAATATCCTTCTTCAATTCATCTTTTGGAATAGTGTAATCCAATTTAAATTGAAAATCTTTAAGTGAGTTAGCTGCTACTGATAATGCATCTTCTTTGGAGTTTAAAAAAGAATGCGAAATCTTGTATTTACTTGCAATCTGGTCTAATGTCATAACTTTGGTGTGTTTATTGTGTCCTTCCTAAAAAACTTACCCAATATGTTTTCGTTTATTGAGTTTTCATTTGAAAGAACATTATGTTTAAATTGATAATATACTTCTAAATAAGATAGGGCTTTTTTAGAATAGCAAAATTCAATAATTTCTCTTTTGAATTCTTCTTCCTTCCCTTCTTTAATTTGCTCCTTTATCCACTCATTCGATGAGTAGTATTTTTCCCAATCGGATGCTTTCCTAACCACTCTTTTTCTAACCTTTCCTTTAAGTGGTTTTAATCTCCTAACTGCAGTTAATGATTTTTTACCAATATAGAATCTATTGGTTGGGATGTGAGTTATGACATATACAAATCCAATGGCACCCTCTGGCACCATTTCCTCCGTAACTTCTTTTCCATTATGTAACCAATTCATTATTTATTTTTTAGGAGTTGCGCTATAAAGCTTTCCACCAATCTCACCACCTCTAGCTCTTTTTAAAGCCTTTTGGTCTGTAGATAAATCTTTAGATGGTTTGTATGTATTTTGTGCACCTATTGGTTCTGGGTCACCACCTCTTTCATTTACCTTAGCCGTAGTTGGTTTTTGGTTTTTGTATAAATCTAGTATTGCCATAGTAATTCTTATTTGTATATAAATATCTAATTAATTTATTTATTAATCTTTTTTCCATCCACCACCCAATTCTTTATATTTCTTTGCAGCCCATCCGTTTGCGTATGCTGATGGATATACATCGAATTTTTGTTTAGCTTGAGATTTTGCATAAGACCATTTTTCCGGGTCAGTTGGTGTATTTTTTTCTAAAAATAGATTTAGTTTTTGCTCTACAGTTAATTTCATACTTTCGTTTTTATTTTTACCTGCACAATGTGCTTTTTGTGAGAATCCTTTTGGGTTAGAACAATTAATTGAATCTTTGTATTTCTGAGACCAATCTTCATTTACTCCAGTCTTTACAAATGTAGGTTTCTGTCCTTTCTTTTGCTCACCACCTTTTTTAGCATCTCCTGCATCTTTTTGTGCGGCTCTTTTTCTTTTTACAAATGATGCTCTACCATCTTTACCCAACTTAGCAGCCTTTTCATTTGAAAGACATGCTGCATAAGCTGAACCCTCTTCACTATCCCCACACTTACCCGTTTTCTCTCCTTTACTATTATATCTATCCCATCCACCCGTCTTACCTTTACCAAACCATTTACGAAGGTCTTCACTAATTGGTGTATTATCAGTTCCACACTTATGACAAGTATATGGATTATCACCACCATCGGATATATTCCAAGTCCAATGGCATTTATCGCAAATCACTTTGCCGCCATCTACCTTTTCGTTTAATATATCTTTTAACTTAATCATATGTATCTATAAATATAAGTTATGTATCAAAACGAATTATAAAATTTAATGGATAATCAGGCAAAGATTTTATTGGCTGTGGTAACTTTGCTACTGCTACCATATTCATTTCATTATCATACAATCCTATTGTGGTAATATAAGGTGTTAAATATGAACCAGTTGGGTCATTAGATGCACTAAAATCATATTCCCAAAAAAGTGGATTTACTTTTGCTGATTTGATATTGAAAAAACTACCTGTGTATTTTTGTTTTGTAATTGGGTCATCCAATATAGCGGTTACCAATTCAGAATCTATATCAGTTAATGCAGTTGGATTGGTTGATGCGTTGAACTCACTTTCTAATACTGATATGAATATTTCGTTTTCAAATATGGTTTTAGTAGAACGGAATTGTAATGAATAATCCGTAAACGATGAACCACTTTGAATATCTTTAGTTGCTATAACAAATCCCCTATCATACAATATGTTACCTTTGATATTACTAGCAGAATCTATAAGATTTGAAAATCCATCATCCGTATAAGTTACACTACCAGTTGTTAATGTTAAACTGCCTGGCTTAATACCTTCACCATAATATATTTGTGGTATTGAAAATAATGCGAATTGGGATTCTAAATTTCTTTCAGTTGTAGATGAATATGATTTCCTTCTACCAACTTCAGTCATAATAGATGCCGTTGCTGAGTTTCTATAAAATTGAGCTTCAATAGAACGATAGATTACTCCTCTAATATCATTAGCATCAGTAGCATCAAAATCTCCAAATGAACCAGATAATCCCCACTTTACATCCACTTCATCTTTATCCGTTTCAGTAAATGCCCATTCTTTATAAACCTTAAAGGGTCTTATAACAATATCCGATTTTGGTATTTCTTTTAACATTCCTTAGTGTATCTTTTCTATAAATATCATTTAAACAAAAAACCCCCATTTCTGGGGGTTGTTTTTATCGTTTAACGTTTATCGTTTAGTAGCTTAATTTAACTTTTATCAATACTTCCTTATCAAATGATTTAACGATTGGTTGAGAAGTTTTTGCAACTGCAATCAATTCATTAGAATCATTGTATAAACCAATAGTTGTGATATATGTTTGAGGGTCTATTTCGAACGATGGTTCTGAAAATGCTCCCGTTGTATCAACATAAGTTGGATTGTTTGAATAGTTATATTCTCTATTTGTTGCTCTTACAAAGAAATGTTGTGTAGATACATTTTCAGTTCTTCTTGCTTCAAAATCCAAACCACCACTTATTGAACCAAATAATCTAGAATGGTTATATGCATTAGCTGTAGTTGCTAAACTACCACTTAAGTTTCCTGTTTGTGTGTGACCTGATGCCGTGCTGAATGGAACTAATCCAACTACACTACCAATTGCTTCAGGGTTAAGGATGATAATTCCTCTATCAGGATAAAATGTTCCATATCCTTTACTATTTGCAGGTGCAATTCTATTTGTAATAGTTGCTTCGTTTTGTGTTCCGATATTTAAAGAACCAGATACAACAGTAAACACTCTACCAGCTTTACCAAATGTATCACCGAATTTCTTACCACTATCATCGATAAATGTAAAGAATCCGTTTGAACCTGATAAAGTCAATGACCAGTTACCTGCATCCATTTCTTCTCTATATCTAGCTCTATTTAATGTAATAGCGTAGATAGAATCAGAATCAGCCAATGTTCCAGCTGAACCTGTTTCGAATTGGAATTTAGCAGTTGGATCATTCAATAACATTGAACGATATTGAGCGTATGTAGATTTTGTTGCTAATAATGCGTTATCATCAGAAGATAATTGTGTAGAACCACTTGCATTGATATTACCATATGCAACTGCAAATTGAACTTCAGCCGTATCGGAATTCGTTACAGGATGCTTATCATATACATTGTAATAAAATTGTCCACTATTTTCAGTTCTAGCTTGAGTAGATGATGTAAAAAATTGTGTAAGAGAACCCGAACCATTTGACCATATACCCGTAGTTACTATTTCAATTTTAGCATTTACTTTATCAAAGTCACCAAATCTTTTATAGATACCAGTTGATATACCAGCCCCTACACTTAGTTGAGAGCCCGCAGGTAATGCGGAGTTTAAAATCGATATTAATTGGTCGGTATCGATTTGTCCCGTATTTGCCAAATCTCTAATCTGGGCGGTTACATTAGGATCAATAATTTGTGCCATTTTTTATATATTTTTTATTTTATACTGTTGCTTTATAAGTTATTGTTACAGGGATAGTTTGTGAACCACCAGTCTCATTACCATAAACAGTGATTGTTGTAGAAACATCCAATGTTAATTGTGGGTTTGGTGTAAATCTAAATTCTAAACCACTTACTACCTGTGCGGTTGAAGATATTTCATCTCCTAAGAATACCGGCGTAGTTGCTGCTGAAGTTGCTCCTCTAGTTACAGTAAGAGTTCCCGCAGATTGGTCAGCCAATATCATTGTATAACCTGCACCTGTGTTTCCAGCTGGAGATGTTGTTGGAGTTAATCCTACACCACCTTCACTTTGGTTAGCACTAATAGATGGAATACCCAATCTTACAGTTGGAATCTGAGTTGTTCCTTTTGGTAAGGTTACTAACTTATATCTTAATATCTGCGTTTCATCAGGAGATGCTTCCGTAACCGGAATCGCTCTGATTGCTGAATCGTAAAATGCAGAACCTTTTGGATGAGCTGCTTCATAAAGTGTATAATCCACCTCATCATCACCTAATGCAAATTTTGTAATATTAAGTGCTTGACCAGATGCTAACTTTTGTCTACCTTTTTTGGTAAGAATAGCATCTACAATTACTTCTGTGTTGTTTAAATATCCCATATTATGTGTCTTTTATATTCTATAAATATATAGTTTTTTTATTTTAATAAATAAGTATTAATCAACCTCCAATATCGGTTCACCACTACCTCTACCAGTCTTAGCCACTCTAAGAATGTTAGGATTAGTTGTAAATGTTTCTACTGCAGGTAATCCATCAGGAGTTGTTGTTGCGGTTTGTTGAGAACCTATGAAGTAAGATCTTTCCAATCCCGTAGATAATCCATTTGTATAACGATAGTGTGTATGGAAATAACCTTTCAATTCAGTTACATTGGTAACCCCATTACCAACAGATACACTTCCATTAAATGGAATAATAGATACCACATTTTTCTTAAATGTAGTAGGGGTATCTTCTAATAATAATGGTTCATTTGGATTGGTTTGAGTTAGAACATTTTTAGTTTCTGTCAATTCAACCAAAAATATGTTACTTCTAGATTGACTTACATTTCCTTCCAAATCGGTAAATCTTTTATATTGAGTAGTTCCGTTTGGTGCATATAATCCATATCCTAAATTGGCTACTGAATTTTTATCCATACCAACTGCTTCATATTTTCCAATACTTTCATATTCTGCTAAAAGCGTTTCTCCTATAGAAAATTCAATAGAGGCGTCATATGTAGGGTATTCACCATCCAATAATTCTTCAGTATTATAATCTATAGTTGTATCATATCCTGCGTTTTCACCAACTATTTCAGTTTCATCATTTTGATAAATAATACCATCATAATTTGCTATATCAAATCCCAAAGTTGCATCAATTCTCTCCACAACTTCTCCCTCAAATGTAGGGTAATCCGATACAAGGTTTACATTTTCATCAACATTTATTTCTGAATTATGGTCACCCCTTACCGCAGTTGGTTTATCCCAACGAGTTTTGTTTCTTTCTAAATAGTGTGGTTCTATTAATAATCCTTTAGATATTTTTGCTCTAGCAGGTGCCATATCAGCAAGAACATCAAAAAGAGATTTATTAATATATCTAACTAATTGAATATATTCGTTTATATCTCTATCTAATCTTTCAAAATAGTATTCTCTTAAATCATCTAATTGTTTGTAGGAATCTTTATAATCATCTGATGGGTCACCAATATAGTTATCAATACTAAAATCACCAAATGCTCTTAATATATCCATATTCAACTCTTTAATTGGAGAGAAGAATAATCCCAAACGATTTGAATCTGTTGGGGATTTATCAAAAGATTTTTTAGTTACTCTTTGCTTATATGATAAAGATGCAGTATAATTAGAACCTGTTAATTCTTGTCCAGCTAAATTGAATTGAGATTCAAAACGAATTTTATTAGAAACATTAAAACCTAAAGAAGGAACTTTTGCAGTTACTGTTCTATCATATGGAACATAATGATATGGATATATGGTAGTAGATGGATTACTTGGTAAATCAGTTCTAGTTGGGTAAAAATTACTTGCCGTAGCAAATGGTTCACCATATCCCTCATTTATTGCCACATTTAAAATATTTGGGAAAGATACTCTATCTCTTGGATATTCAAAATCTAAACGGAAATATAAATCTGCCGTAGATGAACTATAGTTGTTACCATTTATAGCATCAGGAAATAATGTATGATTATCAAACTTATCGATTTCTAATGGAACTCTCCATAAACGGAATTCATCTAAGTTTCCGTTAAAATTATTACCCATTGATAATGTAGAATTGGTTACCCAATCACTACCAGATGGTGATACTAACAATGATAAACTTGAAGTAATAAGTATTCTATTACCATCACCTGTTTTTAAATATACATCAAAAGTTTCATCACCACTATCAGTATTTCTATTTATAAGAACATTACTATAATAATCTGGTCTTAACTGAAATTCTGCACTTTGTGTATAATCATTTCCAATACTAAACCCAATTACAGAAGAAGTAGCTGATGATGTTATTGCTAATGAAAAATTAGAAGATTGTAAAATTTTAAATGAACTTGTAGTATCAGGCTTAAACATAAACTCTATAGCCTGCGGATAATCTGCTGTTGGATAATTTGTGTTTGCAGGTATTTCTTTCCAAGGTATTAAAACTGATGCACTTCCTTGCATTCTAATAGCTGCCGTTCTATCATCAAATGTAAATTCACTAACTCCACCTTTTGTTGGATCTTGCGGTCCGCCAAATTCCATTATTGTTAACATAGATTGTGGAACACCATAACAAGCCATAATAGCTTTCATAGCCCTTCCAGTTCCTTTATGTTTTAATAGGTATGGTAAGTTGTTTAGGATTCTTCTCCAAACTTGATTGTTTGCATCTTCCAATGAAGTTGAGTATTTTGGATAACCTTCTTTAGATTGTCCAAATGCATACTCCCATAGGAATTGAGAATCAAATGCTCTCTTTCCCTCCCAACCAAAAGATTTTAATATGTTCCAAACAAAATTCTTAGGAACTCCTTTCAAACCTGCTTCATCCAATTTTCTCATTTTGGTTAAAGCATTTATGTAAACCCAAATAGTATCAAAGTGCTGTCCTATCATATCCAAGAACAACATAAAATCATTATTTTCCGAATTTACATATATAAACTCAGGTATATTGTTTACTATATAATTTGGATTGTATTTATCATATTCAGTTGCTGCAGCTAATAAAGATTCATACCAACCCACTACATCAATATAGTCCGTTGGGTATAACAAATATGTCGGTTGTCCTAAATAGCCTGGAGTTGAATATTTTGGATATGCTAAAACATTTAAATCTTTATATAAAAATAATTCAAATCCATCGAAAGCTCTTAATATACCATTTAAAGAATCTAATGTTTTTTGAGCCTCTATTCCTTCTGTTGGATTACGAAATACAAATGTTTCTATTTCGAATTGTAAAAATCCACCATCTTCAGAAGAATCATCCGTAAGTAATAATTCCATAGCTTCCGTTAACACAACACCATTTATTGTTGTTCCTGTTAAACTTGCTAATTTATTTTTATATTTTTCAACTAATTGTATCTTATAAAAAAAGTTATTAACTCTTTCCGCAGCAGAACCAAAGTTTACAAAATTTTGAAATGCATAATGCCATTCCGTATCATTAGAACCACTTACATATTCTATGTTTAACTTAGATGTATCTATATCTAAATTACTCAAATAACGATTTACTAAATCATTTGATGTTTCACTACCACTAGCTATTAAATCATCATAAATTTTATAACCAATATCATTACTTGGCGCTACACCAAAATTAGGTCCTTTTAATGGACTACAAACATCACCAATTAATCCACTAACTGTTACTGTATCTAAAATTGGATTAGACTGTAATTTAGATAACCAAACTTGCTGATTTGTTTGTATTGATGTTGGTAATGGTTCATATAATTTTACAATCAAAGAACCTTCACTACCTGTCCAAGTTGTTACAACTTTATTATCGGCATCACCAAAATTTAAAGTATGGGTTAAATATCTAGATGTTTCGGTATTTAATATTTGTGAATCGAATTGCTTTAGGAATCCATCCACTAATCTATTAACCGCAACAGGTCTTGGTATATCTAATAATCCTTTTAAAAATTTTATTGTAATTAGTTCTTCCTTACCTATTAATGTTTCTTTACCACTTATATTAAATGGAACTAACTTTAAAGTAATTTCAATTTGATTATCAGTTTGAGTAAATGCAACACCATCTAATCCAATAAGAGATTGAACATTTAATGTTGTTCTTCCTGTTGCTGGCGCTTGAATGTATGAATTTCCATTTAATTTATAAATTCTTACATAATCAGTATTAACACTTTCCCATTCTAATTGAAAATCTACATTAGTCCCAACATAATCAGCGCCTTCTATAATAGATGGATATGTTATGTTACGAATATCAGGTTCACCTACCCAAACTTCATCAACTACGTTCAATGATATATTTAATGGTTGCCCATCACCATCATTATTTCTAGGTATTATTTGAATATTATAAACACCAATTCTACTAAATTTATTTGCAGGTATTAATATTACAAATTCAGAATCAACACCTAAATCAGCATAATCAACTACACTTTCACCAATAACAACTCTAAGAGTATTAACTACATTATTTTTTGTTAAAGCTATTGGATATGGTGATTCACTATTTTTATTATATCTTCTTTCATTTTTTCCAAAAGTTTCTACAATAGATGGTAGTTGTAAATTTTTTATAAATACCGTTTCAGTTTGAGTTGAAATGGCAGTATCAGCATCTAACACAAATGAAACTTGCAAACTTTGTAGTGAATCCGATACTTGTCTTTTATCAATTTGCCCACCAATAGTTATAACACTATTTGTAAGTCTAAACCCATCATTTGCAGATAATACTGTTATTTTAGTTCCAATTGGATATTCTAAAAGATTATTATTATCTAATATTATCTCACTCGTATCGTTAATTAATAATTTAACAGAACCAATAGCTCCACTATTAACGAAGTTTATATCAGCTGTAGCTATTGGTTCTACAACTTCAGTAGATTCTCTTACTAATTCAAATTCAGTTGTAAATTGATTTCCATTAGTATTTGTATTTGAAGTAAAGGTAGAATCTTCTACTCCATTCACAAACTTTTTTATAGAAACTACAAATGGTGAAACATTTGTAAATACCGGTTGATTTAGATTAGCTAAACCAATTCTACTATTAATGTCAAATAATCCATCTCTATTATATCCATTAATAGAAGTTGATGGATCAAATATACTTTCAGTTCTTTCAAATCTAAATTCAGGATTATTAGTTATATTTACTCTATATTCCTCTTTGGATGAATAGTTTGTTTTATCTAATTTTATTGTAGCTGCTCCACCCTTTTCACGAAGTTCCGATAATGTAAATCTAAAATAATTAGGCGTAGAACCTTTATCATCTCCTCCAAACAATATCTTTGCATCAGATATATTGGATTTAACTTCTACCAAATATTCACCATCCTGTAATTGAGATGGTGCTACATTAGGAGTATATGTAGATGTTGCGCCCGTATTAATTGACGAACCACCACCACCGCCACTACCACCATAGTTATCGTTGGAAAGATTATTATAGAAATTAAAATTCTCTGCCATTATTGTATATTTTGTCTATCAATTAAATTACCATCGACTACTCTTTCTCTACCGAACCCCGTTCCTAAATCTCTTTCAATAAAAGATCCACCACCACCACGATTTCCACCACTGCCAGCAGTAATGATTGGTGAGGAATATATGATTTCTTCTGTTTTAATAGGAGCTATATATACCGGCTCTTCAATTGGTGTTATAATTGTTTTAATTGGTTTTTCAATTTCTTTTCTTATCAATCTTTCAACAGAAGCTGCTATACCTGTTATATCAGGTTTAGTTATTGTCTTTATTTGTAATTCAACTTCTTTAGGTGTAATTACGATATCAGTTTCAGATGATTGTAATATATCACGAACTTCATCTACACTTGCTTCAAAAGAACTAACAGTTGTAGTTCTTAATTTAACATCTTGTTGAGGTAAATAATAATTAACTATATATGTTAACAATTGCTTACAAGTATTAACAATAGATTCTTTAGATAATTCTATTTTAGGTTTAGTTCTTTTTGGTTTACCAAAATTAATATCATCGATTTTGGATATTCTATTTGTAAATTCGTATATACTAGCTTGTCTAAATTTAACATATATATTATTTACAAATACTTCAAAATCTTTTATTTTAAATTCTGATATTAATTCATCTACCCAAGTATTACCATATTTGTTTCTAATAAAAGTTGTTAATTTTGTTGCATCAATAGTTTCAATAAATTCTAATGCGTATGCAATTGTATCCTCTCTGAAATCACCATCATTTATGAAAATATTAAATCTTTCTTGCAATTCTGGATTTATAGAAACTCCTTCTTTTAATGGAAATAATCTAACTTCTGTTCGAGATGGTGATATCTCATTTATCCATAGTTTATCATATTGCTTCTCACTACCAGCTCGTTTATTAATTAAAGTTATTTGAGTTTTAAATATACCATTAGTATATCCAGCTTCAGCTAATAATCTTTCAGCATCAATGAAATATTCGGATGGTAATTTATATTTTTGAAAAAGAGTTCCATCTTGTATTAAAAAATAGTCATTTATATTCTGACTATTCAACGGAATATATCTAACCAAATTGCCATCAACTTGTGGTAACTGATTATCGTTTATATCATATATAATAAATTCAATGGCATCACTTTCACTAAATCCAAAAAAAGATTGTAAATCTTGTTCTTCAAAGATTTTTCTATCCTCTGAATTTATAACATATCCTTTGTTATTAATTAACTCTTTTATATTCCTAATTGCCATGCTGATTTTTTTCTTTTATTTAAAGTTGTATCATAGAACCAATAAGAATATTGACTTCCAATTTTATGAATTAGTTTACCAACCCAATTATCCTTTTTCAATTCACCCATTTCATAGGCCATATGCTCAGTCCAAGGTTTAACTATAAAATATATATACTTTGTGTATTGCGGTTTTTGCTTCATAAACTTAACAACACCCTTAGCCCACATATTATATCCTATAACTAATTTTCTATCCACACCCCACATCATCTCACCATAACGTTCATCCGCATCCCAAATATTTTGAGGTAAGAATCCTTGATTGTATAATTCGTTACAAATGATTTTCTTTTTCTTACTTCCTGCAATTGCTGCCTGTTGAGCTGCTGCTGCCTGAGATTGTGCGGTGTTTGTTTGAGAAACTAAGTTTGTAAGCTGACCGTTTAACCCATTAATAGTATTAGTTAAATTATTAATTTGAGTTTGAGCCGTTCCTAATTGTTCATTTAAAACTACAACTTGCCCTTCCAATAATTCATTTCTAGCAGTAAGTGAAACTCTTTGAATTGCTTCA
>Ga0315909_10003358_pt1 | contig 19568 bp, 16 predicted proteins | sample LakEriMetagenome_11_FD_203527 | JGI IMG/M metagenome (GOLD analysis project Ga0315909, IMG submission 203527) | Freshwater fungal communities from buoy surface, Lake Erie, Ohio, United States - Buoy 2 MA125 | ecosystem: Environmental > Aquatic > Freshwater > Lake | place: USA: Lake Erie, Ohio... | reverse complement strand
TAACCGCATCTTCTAACCTCAAACCACCAGAACTACCTATGCTTGGTAGCATACTAAATAAAGTATTCCCATTAAACCTGTAATATAATATGGCAAGTTTTGATGATATTTTATGTCACAAACAACTTCATTCAACTAAAGAAGCATCTACTCCTGAAGCATTGGGAAAGGGAGATAATTGTATCAAGGGGTCCGCATACCTTCAAGGTCCAGTTCAGTTTGGAAATGATAAGACATTCCACCCAGAAATAGAACCAAAATTTCCTCCCCCAATACCAAAACCAGAAGCGACCGTGATGATCGGTCCCTTAAAAAACACCGACTCTCCTTTACCGACTGTTTGTGATAATTACAAATTTATTAAGAAATGGGAAATATCTCCATGTGGTGTTACTGGAATTGGTGCAGAAAAGTATGAAGAGAAACTTGCTAATCCATATTCTTTAGTTGTCAGATCTGGTCCTCACATTAGTAAAAATCAACAATGTGGTTCTGAAGGAATAAAAGAATTTTATGGGCCTGCTGCTGCAATGTTTATTGGTGACGTTGATATCTATGGATATACCCGGATAAAGGATAAATTATCTGTATGCGAAAAAGCAGATTTTAATAATGATATTGTGATAAGACAAGATGTAATTGTAGGATCTGATGTTGTAGCAAAAGGAAATATAACAGCTAAAGGAGAAGTTAAATCTCAGTGCGGTTCTCACGTATTATCTGCAAAGAAAAATTTTGATATTCCTCACCCATCAAAAGAAGGTTGGAGACTTACTCACACTTGCGTAGAAGGTCCAGAAGCAGCGGTTTATATTAGAGGTAGAGTAAAAAATAGTACAGAGATTCATTTACCTTCTTATTGGAAAGATTTTGTTGATATTCAATCAATTACAGTAAACCTGACTCCCATAGGTTCTCATCAAGACGTAATTGTTAAAAGGTGGGATGATAAGAAAGTTTATCTCCAGTCAAAAGGTGGAATGCCTATAGATTGTTTTTACTATATTATGGCAGAAAGAATTGATACTGAAAAATTAATTCCAGAGTATCAAGGAACTATTGATGATTATCCGGGAGATAATTCTCAAAGGTCTATTGCTGGATATCACTACGATGTAAAGGAGTAATAAAATGACATATTTTCCACCAGATACTCAAAATGGAACTATAGATCCATGGCCACCAACTATCATAATAAGAAATGATAGTTCATATGAATATGCCAGAAGATATGGAACTCTAGAAGATCCCCCAGATCTGGGAAGTATAGCAACTGGCAAATTTGCAATATTGGGAATTGCTACAAGTCCAACATTCTTCAAATCAATTGATATCCTCCCCTCAATTGGAAGTAGTGTTACTCAGTATGTTTCTGTTCATTCTGAACCTACTTTATATGATGCTTCTCTATTAAAAGTTTGGCATTTTAGGGCGGATTCTTTAATATCAGATGCTGAGTATGAGTTTGGTCACTCTTTCACTAGAGGATCTACAGATAACTCATATGGATTTTATTATGGAAGTAATGTTGGAGTTGCTACAACAGGATATTGGGGAGTTTTTATTGATGATGAAGTTTCTAATTATTTTGATGACCTGGTATTAGTTGGAAGAACTGTGCCAATAAAGATTAATAATACCATTACTCCTATTGTTCAAATATTCAATAATAATGATAAGAGTGGATTATATGTTCAAGGAAACGTGGATATTGGGGGAAACTTAAAGGTTGGTGGGTCAGGAGATATTGATTCAACTCTTAATGTTGGTGCCAGATTAACTGTAGAATCTGGTGGATATGGTGTCACAGGAAATTCAAATATTACAGGAACTTTGAATGTTACTTCAACAGTAACAGCACCAACTTTTGTTGGAAATGTTACTGGAACTGCAAGTGGTAATAAATTACTTGCTGCTTTTGATATTCCTCATGTAAAGAAAAAAGGAAAAAGAATTCGCCATATTATTACAGAAGGTCCTGAAGCGGGAATTTATATTAGAGGAAAACTTAAAGATTCTAATGTGATAGAACTTCCCGAATATTGGGATGGTTTAATTGACCCAGAAACAATCACGGTATCTTTAACTCAAATTGGATATTCGCAAGATTTGATTGTCGATAGAATTGAGTGGGGTAAGAAAATTATTATTCGTTCTGGTGTTGGTGCGAATATTGATTGTTATTATGAAGTTTGGGCAGCAAGGTGGATTAATCCTATGGATCACAGTGAAGAATTGCATGTTGTTTATGAAGGAGAAACGCCAGATGATTATCCAGGAAATAACGATAGTTTCCTAGTTGGAGGATGGGACTATGATAAGAGGAATCCTCAATGGTCTTGACACCAGGACCTGACCATGCTATGATACTGTGGTAATCACGAAACTGCCTGAATGCAAGATGAATACCTGACACGATGCGTGATTGATCCTATTAAACGAACAGTCTATCTGTATTCCAGCGAAGGAACAGAAAAGCAAGTAGAGTGTGATACTGTTGATGAGTTTATGAATGTACTAATGTTTGTTCGTGCAACCGTGAGTGAAGATATACTCTCATATGCAAATCCGCTTTAATTTCCATTTTAGGTCGAAAAAATTCCCGGCAAAAAATTGCTCCTATTAGATTTTTCAAAAAGTATGAATCCTTACAGAATTAACTACAAATCTCTAAAAGAAGAACCAGTAAAGACAACTCCAGAAAATGTTAAGGAATCAAATGAAGGATTATTTTACTCTAAAATGAATCTTCCACAAGCAGCAAAGCATTGTGGAATGAGTCAAAAGGAAATGAAATTGACTTTTTTTGAGTTTTTAAAGTATAATCCAGTCACATATAAAGCATAAATACCCAAAAAAGGAAGGTCTTCTATGAAGTACCGTATAGATACAAAGTATTGCTGGTACAATAAAGGAACTCAAATCGTTCTTATGTACTTCATAAACAACATTCCTTTTACTTTTGACGAACTTCCCGACGAATCAATATACGACTTGAGTTTAATAGAAGTAGCAGATAAAGAAAGGCAATATGATCCAGAACATCTTTTTCTTTCCTCATTTTATCTCATAGACGAAGAATGTCATCCTTTGTTATTTGAATTAGATTTAGAAAATCCCGAAATGTTACCTAAAGATTAAAATGTCATTGTTATCAAAAAAAGACCGAAATCTTGCACTTGAGGCATTAGATTTCTATCTCTTCAATAAGAAATTTGATTTTACTGAAGAGAAAAGAATGGAAGTCAATGCTCTTATTAATTGGATTAAATTGGAACAATATAAAAATGAAAATTAATTTGTGGTGGTGTGAATCTATGAAGAAATGGAGATGGACACTAATTGATGATTATAGACCTATTGTTAAACAAGAATCTGGACAACAACCAGATCTTCGTCTTGCTATGAACGATATTGCAAATACAGTAGAATATATTATCAGCAAGCAAAATGACCCCTTAAACGAAGAGTGATGTTGACTTATAAGACCTCCGAGCAATCGGGGGTTTTCTTGTGAATAAATAACTCATAACGGAAACTATAAGTACTAATAAGATGGGTCTCTCACGTCTCGATAATTTTTTGAAGTCCGCAAGAGGAACTATTCTTTATGTTGATCCAAACAGTCTTGATTCAACTGACAGCATTGAAAACTCAGGAAATAGTTTAACGAGACCTTTTAAAACTATTCAAAGAGCCTTAATTGAAGCAGCAAGATTTTCATATCAACGTGGTCCAGATAACGATAGATTTAATAAAACAACAATTCTTCTATACCCTGGCGATCATATTGTAGATAATCGTCCAGGATATATTCCTACTGGTTCCGGTACTTTTTCTTCTAGAGATGGTTCTACTGGTCTTTCGGATTTAGTTCAATGGGATTTGGATACTAGATTTGATTTGACAGTATCTGATAATACACTATACAAATTGAATTCCATTTATGGTGGGGTTATTATTCCTCGTGGAACCTCAATTGTTGGTATGGATCTTCGTAAGACTAGAATTCGTCCTACGTTTATTCCAAATCCAGAAAATGACAATATTGACAGATCTTGTGTTTTCCGCGTAACTGGCTCTTGCTATCTGTGGCAATTTACCCTTTTGGATGCAGATCCCAATGGAATCTGCTATAAAGACTATACGACAAATACATTTGTTCCTAATTTTTCTCACCATAAACTCGCTGGTTTTGAATATGCAGATGGAGTAAATGGAGTTGAAATTAATGACGATTTCCTTAATGGAGGAAATGCAATTTCTACAACCAGAACTGATCTGGATATGTATTATGAAAAGGTTGCGCGTGTTTATGGTCCTTCTTCTGGTAGAGAGATTGTTCCTGATTATGGTGACGGAGTAATTGATATTCAACCTGTTATAGACGAATATCGTATTGTTGGAACCAAAGGAAGATCAGTAGGAATCAGTAGCATCAGGTCAGGAAATGGTTCTACCGCAACAACTACAATTACAGTTGATCTTGCCGAGGCAATTGAAGACTTAAGTGTAGATAGTCCTATTCAAATTTCTGGCGTTAGTGCTGCGGGATATGATGGACAGTATGTAATTTATAGCGTTCCAAGTACTACTCAAATAACATATCAAGTCCAATCTCCACCTAAAAATGCACTTCCGGGCATTTCTGGTGCAACTTTAAATCTTACGATAGATACTGTTACTTCATCTTCTCCATATATCTTTAACATATCCTTACGTTCTGTTTATGGAATGTGCGGATTGCTTGCGGATGGTGATAAATCAACTGGATTTAAATCAATGGTTGTTGCTCAATATACTGGTATTGGGCTTCAAAAGGACGACAATGCGTTTGTGAAGTATGATTCTTTTGCTGGAGATTATGAAGATTCTACTACTGTAAGCAATCTTCATACAGATTCAAACTCAAGATTTAAACCGGAATATGAAAATTTCCACATTAAAGCAACTAACGATGCTTTCTTACAATTAGTTTCTGTTTTTGCAATTGGTTATGCTCAACATTTTGTGGCAGAAAGTGGTGGTGATATTGCAATTAATAACTCAAATTCAAATTTCGGAGCAAAATCACTAGTATCTTATGGATTCAAGAGAAATGCATTTGGTCAGGATGATTATGGATATATCACACATATTCTTCCACCAAAAGAAATTGAATCTGATGCTGTTAGTATTGAATTTAATTCTTTAGATGTTGGATTAACTACTTCCAAATCTGTAGGTGCAGCAACAACTAGCAGTCTTTATATCTACAATGAGACTGACCAGAATATTCCACCAAGAGTAATTATTGATGGATATCATATTGGTGCAAAAGAAAATGAACTCTTGACAGTTGAAGTTTTCCAAAATGGATTTACTACATCATATTCTTCAAGAGTAGTGATGCCTACTGGAACTTATAACTCAACTCAATCCTCATCAGAAAAAGTATTTACCGTAGGAAGAAGTTCCGCTGGAATTAACACTATTGTTTCAAATACCCTTACTCTTACTCAACCCCATTCCTTTATAAATGGAGAATCAATTCGTATTCTTGCTGATAATGGACATTTACCTGACGGATTAAATTCAAATCAAACCTACTATGTAATCACCAAAGATTCTGCAACAGGAATTGGATCTGATCAAATTCGTATCGCTCAAACATTGAGTGATGCTCTCAATGGTTCTTCTTCCGGAAGTGCAATTCAGATTAACAATAAAGGAGGAACCTTAAGTATTATAAGTAGAGTCTCTGATAAAAATGCAGGGGATATTGGGCATCCAGTACAGTGGGATACTAGTGGAAATTGGTATATTAATGTTGCAACAGCAACAAATGGAATTTATGATGCCATGAATTCTTTGGGTGTTGCTGGATTAGGAAATGCAACCACAAGAACTTATGTAACTCGTAAACCTGATTCTAGAGGATTAATTGATACCCTTTATAGAGTTCGTTATGTTTTACCAAAAGATTCCCCAATTACATCAAGACCTCCTATTGATGGATATATTCTTCAAGAGTCTAATAATATTATTGGAACTGGATCGGATGAAATTTCGCAACTTTACAATACTTCCGGATCTATTTCAAATTCCACAATATTAAGAAATCCAAAATTTATTGCGGATGCCTCTTGGTCTTCCAATGTAGTGACAATTACTTCTGAATTGCCACACGAATTAAGTGTTGGTGATCAAGTAGAAATTGATAATATATTGCCAGCACTGTATAATGGAACTTACAGTGTCACTTCTATAATTGACAGGAAAAAATTTACTTACACTTTAACTTCCAGTCCAGGAACATTTGCAAGTAACACTTCAGCAAGAGATGAAGATCTTCCGTATTTTAGAAGAAAAAGATATACAAAAACTTATCAAGTTTATAGAACTCAAGAAATTCAATCATATATTCCAAATTCACAAGACGGAATATATTACTTAACTCTAATCAACCACTCAAATTATCCAACAGTAACTCCTTTTAGGGAACTAGGATTTGCGCAACCAGTTGAAAATCTTTATCCACAATCAAACAACGACAATCCAAAATCCGATCCAGATTCATCAGTTTCTCACGCATTACCTGATCCTATCGGAAAGGTTGTAATTGATGACCCACAAAATAGTATTACCAAAGAAACGTTAGAATCTTTTATTGTTGGATTTGGAATTACTAATATACAATCCACAAGTGGAACTTCCCACACAATCTTTACTACAATTGATCATGGATTCTCTGGAATCACTTCAGTCAGTATTGTAAGTGGTGGAACTGCATATGGTAATGGTTCCTCAGGAAGTCTTTATAACGCACAATTAGTTGGATTTGCTGGATCAACTACTGGTTCAAATGCCACTGCAAAAATTACAGTCAATGGTTCTGGATCTATTACTAATGTCAAAATTATTGATAGTGGTTCTGCCTATGGCATAGGAAATACCCTAAGAGTTGTTGGAGTCGCAACAACTTCAGGATTTGTTGAGGGTGTTGTTACAGTTTCTGCGATCACTAATAATATTGGAGACACTATTCAGATTTCGGGAATTTCCTCAGCATCTAATTCCGATTACAATACTCTTTATAGAATTTCTGGAATTTCAACTGGAAAACCAAAAGAAATTACTGCAGTATCCGCAAATACTGTTTCGGCATTTTCCGCATCTGGATTGGGATTAACCGTAACATCTAACGCAGAGTATATTCCAACAGGAAAAGCTATCGGAATATCTACATTCCTTTATGATTCAGTGACTGGACTCGCCACCGTTGGATTTACAACAAGCCACGGATTTTTAGTTAACAACAAAATAAGAATTGGTGGTGCAAATGAATTAACATTTAATAAAGATTTTATCGTTAAAAATATCAATAGTCTCACTTCAGTAGTCGCTAATATTGGAGTTGCAGTAACAAATACACCAACAGGTGATTTGTATGCTTATCGTCCAATTTTCACTTCTTATGGTGGAGATTTAACTAAAGATACAGAAAGTACTTCTGGGCGTTTAAATTATGAGTATGCAGGAGTTACTGCTATTCTTAAAACCTCATATTTTACTGAGTATTCAGACCAGTTAACTAATCTTGAAATTGCAAATGCGGTTTCTCTTGGATTAAATCTCGGAGACTATTTGCTTATTAATAATGAGGTCTTTAGAATTAGAACTGCTGTTACTTCAGATTCGGTTTCAATCTTTAGGTCAATTCTTGGTTCTCCTAGACAATCTCATATTTCTGGTTCTGTAGTACGCAAGATTAAGGTATATCCCGTTGAACTCCGTCGCAACTCTATTATTCGTGCTTCGGGACATACCTTTGAATATCTTGGATTTGGTCCAGGTAATTATTCTACTTCATTACCCGAAAAACAAAATCGCATTCTATCCAGTTCAGAAAAATTCTTAGCACAGGCAACAAAATCTGATGGAGGTATTGTTGTTTATACCGGAATGAATAGTGATGGAGACTTCTTTGCGGGCAATAAGAAAATTAACTCTGCCACAGGAAAAGAAGAATCTTTTGATACTCCAGTTCCAACAATTACTGGGGAAAAAGAATCAAATTCTATTGTAAATATTACAGATACTCAAAAATTATTTGTAGAGTCTTCATTAAAAGTTGAAGGCGGAAAGGATAAAAATTCAATATCAGAATTTGATGGTCCTGTTATTTTCAACAATAAAGTCACTTCAAACTCTGATATTGAAGCAAATTCAATACTTCTTCAGGGAGAAGAGAAGGTATCTAGAAAAATTAGTATATCAAATGAAGAACCAACAATTTCTTCAACCTATGGAGATATTATTTTCAACTCCGAACCAAGCAAATATGACTTTATTGGTTGGACATATGTAACAGAAAATAAATGGGAACCATTTGGTTTTGTTGGTGGTCAAGGCGTAGGAATTTCTTCCGGTGGGGATTATGTTGGATTTGCAACTCTCGTAGATCTTGTTGCAATTGGATTTACATTTAATGTAGATTATGACAATAATACTGGAATAAGTACTCTTACTTTTGATGCAGATCCAAGAGTTGCTATTTCCACCGGAGCATTGAATACTATCCTAGGAAGAGTACAACAATTAAACTTTGTTGGAGCAGGAATTACTTTAACTGGAGACAGTACCAGTGGTATTGCAACTATCAATATTCCTGTAGTGGCTGTTGGAGGGACAATTGCAGGAACTCCCTATAATTCTCTTCAGTGGAATGATAATGACAAGTTTTCTGGAGTTCCTATTACAATATATGACGATATTAATAATTTATTAGTTTTTGGTGATTATAGTTCATACGTCAATACTGATATCTCCAAGTCAATAGTCTTTAATAATGCAGGTAGTGTAGGATTTGCGTGTACTTTACCAACTGCAAAAATTGAAATTGTTGCAGATAATGAAACTTCTATTTACATCAGATCAACAAGTGGAAGTGACATTATTAAAGTTGAGAATACTTCCGACGATACTACGCCATTTATTATTGACGCAAATGGAAATGTTGGTATTAACACGGGAGCAACAATTGCTCCACTTGATGTATTTGGAAATGCTGCTGTTACTGGTCAGATCCGAATTTACAAATCGGATAGAACCAATTATATTGGATTAGGTGTAAGTTCTCTAGCCTCAGATCTTAATTTTACGCTTCCAAATTCATATGGTTCTTCCGGACAAGTTCTTTCTACATCTGGTTCAGGAGTTCTTATCTGGAAACAAACATCTAACCAAGAAGTAGTTGCTGGTGCCGGTATTACAATTACATATGTAACGGTAGGAACCGGACTTACAGTAGCAACAATTAGCAATTCTGGCGTGAAGAGTTTGTCTGCAGGTAGTGGTATTTCTATTACTGGAACAGAAGGAAACTATACAATTACAGCAACTCGCGATGCATCACCATATCCATATACAACTACTGGATTTGGAATGATTATTTAATTTCCATCTTCTTTAATTGCTACAATATTGTAGGCTCCACAAATGGCACTAAACGTTTGACCTGGAGCCAAAAATATTTCCAAAGGCAATGCAACCGAAAGAGAAAATCCAGAAATATTATCTACAGAGAAAAGCCACCTTCTAAAACCTCTTCTGGTTTTAGTAAACTCCACTTCTGTTACAGGTAATCTGATGGCTGCATTTTGTGTACTTAAAGTTGCTCTTGGATTTAGGTTATATCCTTTAGCAAACCACCATCTCCAAAGAGTAAATGGAGACCAGAAGTAATCTCCATAGAATGCGTTAGCACAAGCAATATTTTTTCCAATAGATTCTACATCAGATTCAGATATACTAATTCCTGCCCAATTCATAGTAATATCTCCATTTACAGTGGAATCCATAAAATTAATTACAATTCTCACATTTTGTCCAGTGTTATTTGTATATGTTGGATTACTATTTCCACTCAATACTTGTGATGCCATATAAATTCTCTGAATGATTTTTTATTATTTATAAATAACTAAAACAGGTAGGCGCTCTCCACCTATGGCAATTCAAAAGAACTTTGTCATCAAAAATGGATTAGAGGTCAATAGTAATCTTATTTTTGCTGATACAAATTCCAATAAAGTTGGTATTGCAACAACTTCTCCGCAATATACTTTGCACGTTAATGGGGGAATAGGAGCAACTTCTTTAAATGTAACTGGAGTTTCCACAGTTAATTCATTAAGCATTAACGGCACTTTAAGTGTAGGGAATAGTACTGGAACAAGTAATCAATACTTAGCATCCATCGGAACTGGTGTAACCTGGAAAAATGTAGTAGTTCCAAGAACATCCACTGTTTATTCTGCAGGTATTGGTTCTACTTCATTCTCCGCATCATATTCTGTAGGGTTAATTGATGTGTATATAAATGGAGTGAGATTAGTTCCTCCACCATCTTCTTATGCAGAATTTACTGCGTCTAACGGAACTTCCATACTATTGAATGATCCTTGTTTTGGTGGTGAAATTGTAGAATTAGTTGTTTATAATTCACTCTAAGAGGAACTTAAAATGGCACAAAAAAATAGAGAACTTTCACAATTTAGTTCCTTTTTAGAGGTTGATAATTCTAATCAAAATATTGGAATTGCTACTACAGCAACTCCTTATATTGGAATTGGAACTACAAATCCATCCGCAAAACTCACTGTTGTAGGTGATACAAATATTTCTGGAATTATTTCTGCTTCCGGATATTATCTAAATGGAATTCAATTAGTAAGTGCTGCACTTCAAACTTGGGAAATTTCCGGATCTGATGTATACAGAAGTGCTGGAAATGTTGGTATAGGAACCACAATACCTGCAGCGAAACTTCAGGTTATTGGAAATATCAATTCAACAACATATACTTCTACTGTTTCAACAGGAACTGCACCATTAGTTGTAAGTTCTACAACTCAAGTAAGCAATCTAAATGCATCACTTTTAGCGGGAAAATCTGCACCTTCCGGAGATCTTGTAGGTACTAGTGATGAGCAAACTCTTACTAATAAGACTCTAACAAGTCCAAAAATATCTTCAATTATTAATGGTACTTTCACTTCAACATTACCATCAGTAAATGGAACTTTAGTTAGTACCGGATCTACTGGAGTTGTGACCTCCAATATGATTGCAGATTTGAATATTGTAAATGCAGATGTGGCAGTTGGTGCAGCAATTACTTACGGCAAATTATCGCTTTCCAATTCTATTTTAGCATCAGATATTGTAACTGGTGCCGGAATTACTTATGGCAAATTAAATCTAACAGGATTTGTTACCAATTCTGATATTGCCACTAACGCGGGAATTTCAACTGGAAAATTATCTGCATTTACTATTTCTGGAGTTCCTCTTGGAAGTAATCTTGCAACATTAACTTTTGGAACTTATATGACTGGCACTTCTTATAATGGAAGTACTGGTGTTACTATTGCAACCAATGCAACTAACTCAAATACACCATCAACTATTGTTGCTAGAGATGGAAGTGGAAACTTTACTGCAGGGACGATTACTTGTACGGATTTAAATTCAACTTCGGATATTAATTTGAAGAAGAATGTTGAAACATTTGAAAATTCGCTATCTGTTATTTCACAATTGAGAGGAGTCAATTTTACTTGGAAATCAAATGATAAGCAATCTATCGGTGTAATTGCACAAGAACTTGAGGAAGTTCTTCCCCAATTAGTTGCTACTTCAGATAATAAGTCTGTAAATTATAATGGTCTAATTGGTGTTTTGATTGAAGCAGTAAAAGAATTATCTGCAGAGGTTGATCAACTTAAGCAACAACTAAATAAGTAAAAGCCGAGTGTAAACGAAGATGGCGATTAAGATTAATAATAATACAGTTATTGATGATAGTCAAAATTTTATTGGCGTTGGTCTGACTCTTACTGGGCCCATTTACATTAGTGGTTCTCCAGGTTCTTCTGGTCAAGTTATTAAATCTACTGGTTCTGGTCTTCAGTGGGCAGATGATAATACTGGAGGTGGAGGAGCTGGAGGATCTGGGTCTGGTTCTTTTGATTCTGGAATTACAACGTCAGTATTTGTTTCTGTAACTTCAGGTATTGCAACAGGTATTGGAACCGCAGGTATTTCCACCGCATTATCGCAAACTACCCGAAATAATGATATTTTTATTGGACCAGGAATTGCATTTTCTTTTCCAAGTACTGTAGGCGTCAAGTATGTAATAGAATCAATACATTTGACAAATACTTTCGCAAATGAACTTTATGTTTCAGGAAGACAAGATTATAATGGAGGAAGAAATATTCCAATTGCAAATAAAGTTATAGTACCTTATCAAGGTGCAACCGAACTACTAGAACAACCTGCAATTGCTTCTCCTTCAGACATTATTCGCCTCCAAGCATTTACTGGAATTGGTTCAACTGCATCTGGTATTGATGGTGGTATTGATGGATTTATAGTATACTCCAGAAAATCCGATACCAAGTATGTTGGAATTGGTTCAACAGTTACAAATGCATCTGGTCAAGAAATTTATACTGCATCCACATATCAAACAGTATTACAATCTATACGATTAGTCAATTACAATAATAATATAGATGTTGATACTTCAGTATCCATTTATAGGGGAGGAACGGTAGGTGGCATTTTAACTACGGGCGTAAGGCAAGGATACTTAGCATACAATTTAACAGTGCCAAGGAATAGTACAGTTGAAATTTTAGAACAACCAAAATATCTTGCAATTAGAGACTCAATTGTTGTTGGTGCGGCTGCATCTAATTCAATTGCAATTCACATCGCTGGATTGGGTTATACATAATATAACGATTTAAAAATGGAGTGATTATGTCGGTATTAATTGCAATGCCTTGCTATGGTGGTATGGTTAGCGATAAGACTGCAAAGGGTCTTTTTAATCTTGGAAAAGAATTAAGAACTGCAGGAGTAGATCACGGATTGATTACCATTGCCAACGAAAGTCTTGTCACAAAAGCGAGATCTAGAATTGCCAATTTCTTTATAAACAATACAGAATATGAATACATTCTGTTTATTGATTCTGATATTGGATTTACTCCAGAAGATGTATTTAAATTGTTTCAAAGTAATAAAGAAATTACTTGTGGAGCATATCCAATGAAGGGTATTCCTCTTCGTTATAATTATAATATCTCTAAACCAGAGGTGAAAGATGGTGATCTAATTAAGATTGAAAACATTGGATTTGGATTTGCTCTGATTCATCGTAAGGTTTTTGAGAGTATTATCTCTAAATATGGAGAAGAGTTAAAATATTATCCACCAACGAATAATAGTTCTTATCCTCCTACAGAAAAAGAATATCATAATTCTTATCATTATTTCTTAGAATTGAAAAAAGATATGAACTATCTACCAGAAGATTTTTCATTTTTTGAAAGAGCAGGAAGCGTTGGATATGATGCTTGGTTAAATACTACTATAAGATTGGCACACGTCGGTTCTCACGTATATCAGGAAGAGTAATTAAATGGCAAGCGGAGTTTTCGGTCTTAAGAAGATTTACAAAAGACAAGTTGAAAATGTAATTAATAACAACTTCAACAGTTGGACTGAAGACTTCACTGATGCTTATATTATTGCCGGAAATAGGCCATCAAATGCCTCCCAAACATCTATAATAAAATACTCATACTTTTCTAACTCCAGTGTTATTCTTCCCTCAGCATCTAATATTTCTCCCACTTGTGGGTTATCTAATGCATTTGGAGTATCAAATGATACCTATGGGTATTATGCTGCAGGAACAAATAGTAATAGTAATGTAGTATCAAGACTTGATTTTTCTACAGACCTATCATCTTTACCAGGCAAAAATTTACCAACGGTTGTTGATTATGGTGGGTCAATATCAAGAATTGATTTTGGATATGGTTATTTTGTTGGTGGACAAAATGGAACACTACCAAATCCAAATGAAATTTCAACAATTACAAGATTAGATTTTGCAACAGAAACTATATCTCCTACAACAAATCTTCCCACATCCTTATTCCAAATAAGGGCATTCAATGGTTCTACTTATGGATATGCAATAGGAGGAACTGATCCTACCAATACAGCAAAAAATACAATTTATCGTTTAGATTTTTCAAATGATACTTTGGCAATTTCTCTTCCATCCAAAAATTTTGCTAGTAATAGATCAGGATCTTGTGTTAATGAAAGTCCACTGTATGGGTATGCAGTTTCGGGGCAAAATGTAAGTACTATAGAGCGTCTTGATTTTGCTTCAGAAACAGTTTCTGCATTATCTTCACTATCAGCAGGACCTGGATCTAGTGGATCTTATTTCTCATCTTTATCTGATGGATATGTACTAGCAAATGCTGCTTCTGGCGATTTTTCTAGATTAGATTTTTCCAATGAAACTGTACAACTTTCTCTTGGAATTGTTGAAGCCAGAGAAAAATCATCTTGTGTGAGTGCCAGACATAAAACATACAATAAAAATACAAATACTTTTATGTATGCAAACAGAGGCACCCAAGGTGGGGAAATAGATAAGTTGTCCTATCAAACAGAAACCTGGACAACTAACCTTGATGCTACTGCCCAAGAACAATCGGAAACAAGTGGAGCATCAACAAATTCTTATGGGTATATTTTTGGTGGGAAAAAGGGAACCGGAACAACTACATTGATTTCAAGATTGGATTTTTCAAGTGATACTCTTACTTCTGGAGCAAAAGAGGATAAGTCTAAACTTTCTATAATTCTCCCTTCCACCTCATCTACAACACAATTTGGAACAACCCAAACAAATTCTTATGCATACATAATTGGTGGATCAAATCCAGGATCTTCATCTATTTGGAGAATGGATTTTTCAACGGATAGTCTTGTTCCAAGTGGAATTTATCCACAATCAAGAACAAATATACGTTCGGTAAAAAGTGCAACAACATCATATCTTAATTTTGGTGGCGGTTCTATAAGTACAATAATGCGATTAAATTTTTCATCAGAAACTCTAAGTACATCACCGACGAATTATCCTATTGCTCTTATTCAAGACGTGGCTGCAACTGCAACTTCTGCAAATTATTCTTATGGGTATTTTCTGGGTGGTCGTAATCCTGGAGCATCTCCAAATGTTGTCAGTTCAATTTATAGATTAGATTTTACAAACGAAACATTTACTCTATCTTCAAATAGTGTTTCGAGTAGTGGTAATAGTATTGGAGGATATGCCTATAATGATATGTATGGATATTTTAATGTATTACAAAGTGGACAATCTTCTTTATTCCGAATGGATTTTGGGACAGAATTACTTACGACACAAGCACCATCTCCATCAAACAGACAAAGCGGTGTTGCTTACACTAATTCAAATGTATAATCAAATGAATAAATATAAAAAGGAGTTATACTCCAAAGAATTCTATATTGAAATCTAATGGCACAAGGAGTATTTTCGCTACTGGAAGTTAGGTCAGAGCAAGTTAGTAATGTAGCAAATAATAACTTTTCTTCTTGGCCTGAAGGTGCTACTTATGGTTATTATGGGGGTGGTGCTGAAGTTCCTACTCGTATAAACACCATTACCCGTATTGATTTCTCTAATGAAACTATCAGTGACCCTGGCAAGAACTTACCTACAATAAGAAGTTCTCCGACAGCATCTTCAAGTAGTTCCTATGGTTACTTTGGTGGAGGTCTAACTGGTCCTACTACTTACTTAAACACCATTACTCGTATTGATTTCTCTAATGAAATAGTTAGTAATCCTGGTAATAACTTTCCTTCAACAAGAGCATCATTTGCAGCAGTCTCAAATAGTTTTTATGGTTATTTTGGGGGTAGCTCCACGTTTGTTGATATAAACACCATTACCCGTATTGATTTCTCTAATGAAACTATCAGTGACCCTGGCAAGAACTTACCTGCAGAAACAAGTAGACTTGCATCAGTCTCAAGCAGTTCTTATGGTTACTTTGGTGGTGGATTTTCTCCTACTTCTCCTACTACTGCCGTAAACACTATCAGTCGCCTTGATTTTTCTAATGAAACAGTTAGTAATCCTGGCAAGAACTTTTCTTCGACAAAAAGCGAATTTGCAGGAACCTCAAGTAGTTCTTATGGTTACTTTGGCGGTGGTTCTGGTTCTATAAGCACTATCACCCGTCTTGATTTTTCTAATGAAACAGTTAGTGATCCGGGAAAGAATTTGCCTTCAGTAAGAGAAGATATTGCAACATCCCAAAATAATTCTTATGGTTATTTTGGTGGTGGTTTTAGTCCCGCCCAAATAAACATAATCAGTCGTCTTGATTTTTCCAATGAAACCGTTAGTGATCCAGGAAAGAATTTGCCTTCAGCAAGAAATAATTTAACAGCACTCTCTGGAGGAGCATCTACGTTTAGATTGAATAAAAGTTATGTATATTTTGGTGGCGGAGATAATTTAGGACTTAATGTTGTCAAATTGGATGTTTTTTCTGAAACAACGTCAACACTTTTGAGTACTCTTGATCAAAGTAAAGAAGGATATTCTGCAGCATCAAGCAATTTTTATGGATATTTTGCTGGAGGTGGTCCGTCTTTAATTAGTACAGTTAATCGTTTAGATTTTTCAAACGATTCAATTAGTTTGCCAGGAAACAATTTTCCTTCAAATAGAGGTTTTGTTGGAGCAACAGCAAGTAATTCTTATGTATATTTTGGTGGGGGAAATAATAACCTTAATACAGTTGTTCGTTTAGATTTTTCAAACGATTCAATCAGTTTGCCAGGAAAAAATTTATCCGCATCTAGGGGATCTTTGGCTACAGTATTTAATTCTTCTTATGGTTATTATTGTGGAGGACAGATTCCATCGGGATCAACTACTATCAATACCATTGATAGGATTGATTTTTCAAATGAAACTACGAGTCTTCCTGGAAACAATTTACCTGTGCAAACTTTTGATCTTGGGGCAGCATCAAGTAATTCCTATGGATATTTTGCAGGTGGAGATGGAACTCCATTAAATACAAACTTAGTAAGTCGTCTTGATTTTTCAAACGAAACCTTAAGTCTTCCTGGAAAAAATTTAGCAGTAGCAAAAGATGGATTATCTGGTTCTTCTGGCGGTACTAATTATGCTTATTTTTCTGGAAGTGTCACTCCAAGTTCATCACTGATACAAAGATTGGATTTTTCTACCGAAAGTATAATTGATATTTCGGAAAGATTTCCGATTGCTGGGGGGCATATGGGAGCAACTTCAAACTCAAACTAAATAAAACACTTACATCATAATCATATGAAATCTGGAGCAACTGAAAGTTCTTTTCATTATCTTTCAAAATTTTATAATATACCCGAACAAGTTCATATCTCAAGATCCGCAGAAGATTTAGTAACATCTGCAAAACCAATCAAAATTCTCTGGGCACACGATAATTGTGATCAACCAATTCATTATCGTCTTCCAGAGTTATCTCAACATATCAATGCAATTGTTTGCTTATCTGATTGGGAAAGAAATCAGTATATCAAATTTAACAGAGCACCAGAAGAAAAGTTGACTGTAATTTATTATGGTCTGGATGAGATGTTTGTACCTTCATCTAAACCAAAATCAAAAACTGCAATTTTCTTTTCTGCACCCCATAAGGGAATTGCACCACTTCCAAAAATCTGGAAGCAAGTCATCAAACAACATCCAGACGCTCAGTTAAAAGTATTCTCCTCAATGTCACTATATGAGAATGCTGGAAATTATGAAGAAGAAACCGAAGAATTCAAGGAAGCAATAAAAGAACTCCAATCTCTACCAAATGTTCTTTATTCTCCTTGTATTGAAAGAGAAGAATTAGTAACTCATATTCAAGATGCTGCATTCTTTGTTCACCCGAATGTATGGGAAGAAACTTTCTGCCTTTCCTTAGCAGAAGCAATGGCATGTGGATGCTATCCAATTACCAGTGACATTGGAGCACTTTCAGAAGTTTCTTTTGGAAGAGGTAAGTATGTTCCAATGACCGGAGAAAATACTCCTTCTGGATGGAAACCTTCTCCAAAGTTTATTAATGAATTTGCACAAGAGGTTTCTAGATGTTTTGATTTCTTTGAAAAAGAACCTGAAACATTTTACAAAGCAACCAAAGATCTTTCCGAACTTACAAGAGAAGTTTACGATTGGAAGAAATCTGCAGTTATTTGGAAAGATCTGGTGAATATTATTCAACAAAAAGAGACTCCATTTAATGACGACTGGATTTTTAATCAAGTATATCATCAGAATGAATATGGAATAGATTCCTTTTCTTCAGAAGATGTTGTAATTGATATTGGATCACACAAAGGATTTTTTGCAAAACTTTGTATGGATAAAGGTTGCAAACAAATTCATTGTTTTGAACCCGAAGAAAAAAACTTTGGAGCACTTGTAAATAATCTAAAAGATTATAAGTATTTTCAACCATATCCATTTGCTGTTTTAGATAAAAGGAGAAAGAAAAAGTTTGTAATTGTTCCTGGAACTAATACTGGAATGCATTCTTTTTACCAAAAGAATGGAATTGAAACTGAAATTAATTGTATAGGTCTTGATGATATTCTAATAAACTTTCCAAAGATATCTTTACTTAAAATAGATGCAGAAGGTTCTGAATTTGAGATTCTAATGAAATCAAAACTTCTATTTAAAGTGGAAAAGATTGTTGGTGAATATCACGATGATCTAACAGATAAAACTTCAAAGGAATTATTTGAATTCTTGGAATCAAAGAACTTTATAATTAAACAAGTGAAACCTTATAATTCTACTTCAGGATTTTTCTGTGCGGAAAATACTCATAAATAACAAAAGATATTACAAAAATGAAAGAGACTATGACAAATAACTATGAAGCAATTGCTCTTGCAACTTCCAAAGAAGTTCTTGATGATAAGAATGACTTTATGTTCAAAGTGCTGAATGAAGCAAATCGTTGGGCAGAAAGTGAAGTTGAACTTGCTCAAGGAAGATCTGATTTCCAGATTGAAAAGTTTATTATTCACGATAACTTCACGATTCCTTCTGCATTCAAAGCAGCAATCGTCAATCGTCGTAGTGTAGCAGAAGGTCTTCTACAACAAATTATAGAAGCAAAAAGAGTCGCAAGAGAGTTTCATTATAAGTGGGAAGGAAAGGATAAAACCCAACCAATCTGGTGGAAAACCCGTGATGGTGGTGAAGAACTCTGTTGGTATGATATTGATGAATTCCATTTTCATCGTATGCTAGAAAACATCAATCGTGGATTCAAAGCATCTGTAGAAGAACTTGAGTGTTTTGATAAACTTATCAGTCGTCTGGTGGAATTGAATGGTAATCAATTAGTTTCAAGAGATCAGTATAATCAAGATCAACCAAACTATTGGGAGAGAAGACTTGCTAACCAGTCTCTGGATGATCTACTTGCGGCAAGAACTGGTGTCAATGCTGGTAATATTCGTTCCATGAGACGCGCAAGTGCCCCTACAGTACTGACCGATGATGTCAATCGTACAAAGGGATCATTTGGTGATCCTAACAACCCTCTTGAGTTCCTGAACTCTCTTCAGGAAAGTGTTGCTGCTGG
>Ga0315909_10003355_pt1 | contig 19593 bp, 29 predicted proteins | sample LakEriMetagenome_11_FD_203527 | JGI IMG/M metagenome (GOLD analysis project Ga0315909, IMG submission 203527) | Freshwater fungal communities from buoy surface, Lake Erie, Ohio, United States - Buoy 2 MA125 | ecosystem: Environmental > Aquatic > Freshwater > Lake | place: USA: Lake Erie, Ohio... | reverse complement strand
AATGAGCTGACCAACAACTGGATTTGTAGGTGATGTAATGTTGTAATCGACCGCAACACGACTGACAACCCATCGTGTATCTCCAGGAATACTTGTTGGAGCGGCGGTATAGACTTGAACATTACTTGTTCTGTGTTGTGGATTAACTTCCCACGAAATTCCGTTAGTTCCACGAACTGCGTATGAACCAACTGGTGCATTTGAACTTCCTTCGAGTGATGAAAGTCTAACGGATTCTGATTGAAAATTACGATGTTCGATTGAATTATCAACCAATGTCTTTGCGGTATCTGCAAGAACTGAACGAGCAGAATTTGTTGCAAATGCAGATGTTGATGCGAAATTAGCATGGTCTGCATCATAAGCAAATACTGATGTGTCTGCATCAAAAGCACGACCGGCATCTAAAGCATATCTTGCAGTATCAGATTTAGCAGAGTGTGCAGCCGTTGAAGCGTAGGTTGCCAAATCTGAAAGAGTTGCCTTACCAGCAGCTCTACTTGTATCTGAATATCCACTTGTATTTGAATGATTACTTACTGAGGTTGAGTCTGCATATTCAGAAGTCAATGCTCGATTTGAATTGACAGCATGAGCAGATTTATTTGAACTATCTGACAATGTAGATCTGTTCGATATTTGTGAATGTTTTGCCTCAGCAGCTTCCAATGAATATGTTGAAAGAAGTGAATATGGAACACTACGGATTTGTAATCTACCAAGTGACACACCATCTACATAAGCATATACAAACAATTTCTTACCATAGTTATCAATCAAGATGTTGTCTGCAACATTCTCAATAAGATAATTGATAATACCGTTGTTGATTTCGATGTTCTCATTCTCACGATACCAAAGTGCATTGGAATTAAGATGTGAGTTTTCATCGAAAGAACTATCTGCAATATAAATAGAAAACTTTGCTTCGACTGGTGAACCAGCGGGAGCGTGTGCCTGATACTGAATGTTTGTTCCAGCAAACGCATTAAACGAAACGAGAGCAACAAGTGCCAAAATAAAATAACGCATTGTAATAAAACCTCTTAAAAATTAGTAAATGATAGTTGTTGAATAAGTAACATTAGAGTTTGTTGTAACTCTAACAATATACACACCACGATTTGTGAATGTAATAGTTCTGGTAGAAACATCAATCCCCTCTGTTAGAAACTTACCATACAGGTCAGATACTTGAATTGATTTAACATTGTCCATACCAACAGTTGCAACGCCATAACACGGGTTCGGATAAACCAAACCATCAACATTTGTGGTTTCTTCTACGGAAAGTGCCAATCGTTTTGGAACACGAATACCGATGTGAAACCTATTCTTGAAACCTGCAACCACTTGTCCAAGTGTTGCATTACCATTACCACCACTCACTATTGATTTGAGTAGATGTGGTTTGGTATCACTCGCAGTCAATACGCCAACTGCGAGGAATAAGGCAATGATATATCTCATTGTCTAAACTCCTTTTGAAAATTATTAACTATACTAATATAACAAATTTGTAGGTAAGATCAAAATACATTTTAACCCATTGGGTTGGCATCCCTAATCTTTTCTTTTATCCATTCGTATGGTTCATTTGTATGTGCATTAACCTTCCATTCTTTAATTGATCTATAATCTAAATCGTGAATACCGAAAGGACGAACATCTGAAATCTTGGCAACATGGCCGGTCTCAAATTCAACGTGCCATGCAACTTTTTCTACTCCATCGAAGTCATCACCCGATTCAGTAGAAAATGTTGGTTGTCCAAATGCTCTCAACAAATGTCTAAACTCACATTCCATAACGCCGACTTGTGGTGCCAATCTGACCACAATATCTTTTCCCAGTCTATGTTTGGGATAATTCATAACCACCTCACTTATTTTTGTAATCTGTTTCGTAAAATCCATTTACTTTCAGTATTGGTTTACTGGAAGAAAACGTTTCCACTTTTGTTAATTTTTTACTTTTACCACATGAACATTTATCGGGACACGAATTTACATTTTTAACCAAGTGTTCTTCTATTACACCACACTTATCACATTTGAAATCATAGATTGGCATAAAAAATTCCTCCTGTTCCAAAGATTAAATTCATAGCTAATTTTATCAAATAAATTCCTATTGCAATTGGGAAACCCAAAACAAAAGTAAATAGTATTGTAAATATCATATAAATGATATACATGATTGGTGTGATTATACCAATGGAGAGAAACTCAAAAAACTTGTTGGATGAATCCATAAAAACCTCATATATTATTTTTTTGTATTTCGTTCACAAATACTTTGTAATCTACATTTTCAATGTTAATAAAACCTTTTAGTATAGGAAGACCCACTTCTTTTAAGTTCTTTTTTAGAAATAACTTCAACTTATCTTTGATAATTGGTGATATTGAATCAACAAATATATCATAATCATATTGACATATCTTTTCAGAAAATCTTTGTTCTTCAGCGATAGTGTAACGAAAATCTTCTATTAAGGTTTCGTTTAACCTAACCAAATCTATTATTGTTCTTGTATCAAAATTCATGTGACTGAAACATTGGTTTTTGTAAATCTGTAATAGGCGTTGATGTTAAGTACGAATATGACATTGCCTTTATTTCTTCATCAGACAGACCGTTTTCGTAATAGTTTTTCAAATCATCATTGGTTACTGTAATATATTCACCCAAGTATGATATGATTCTCCACCCATCAACAAAGACAAACGGTATAAAATTCATTAGTTACCTTTCTGCTGAAAAGAATATATCATCATCTTCTTCGTCTTCATCATCTTCAAAGTATTCATCTTCGTCATCAAAGTCATCAAAATCATCGAAGTCTTCTTCATCATCAAAGTATTCAGCATCTTCATCATTGAAATCTTCTTCTTCTACATCATCCCATTGATCATCATACTGTTCTTCTGATTCCATTTCTTCTCCTCCGTTAAAGTATTTCATATAACCATGAACTGCATCAATATAGTTTTCTGCGATTGAAAGTTTATATTGTAACCAATCTTCTAAATGAGTTACACCATCCAACATTCTATAAAGTTCGTTAGACTTTTCCATTATTGCAGCCAATTGTGCCTTTGCCATTTCGGATTCGTCTTCTGGACCATGTTCTTCTTTTAGGCGATTTCTTTCTTTGATAAATTTATTTTCACTGATGGCAATAAGTTTTTTTGCCACTCTATATTTCTTTGGATTATTTTTAACTATATCGGCTGTTTTTATCGCCTCAAATAAATTAGTTTTGGTTTCGCTTACTGTTTTTGTTTTTTTCACTTCTCTCAAAACTTTAGCAGCTTCTTCGATTATGATTCTTTTCATTGGGTTCATTACAATCTCCAATATCTCCAACGGAGAATATACAAATATACTAAAATTATTTCAAATTAAAAAGCAAATTATTCATCATCATCTAAAATATCTTGCATTCCGCCAAACAAATAATCCAACTCATCACCTTCATCTTCCGAACCCATAAAGTCTCTTTGACTAACTCTTGTATCTAAATCAACAAATGAATCAAGAAATGCATCTTTATCAGGTGATATGTAAGTTTTTCTTTTCATTAAGGGTTCAACCGTTGCAACAAACATTTCCTTTTCAGCATCAGTTGTTGGTTGCATCAGTTTATTTTTCAAACGAAGTGTATCTTTCGGCGAGTATTGTGTTACACGATGTCCGAATACATCTTCTTTCATCATGTCCATAATATACTTTGCATCGTTTATTTCTTTATACATTTTTTTACCTCGTTTCTTTTTTCTTCCAGCACAATGTGCTTTCTGACTAAATCCCTTTGGTCTTTTACAATTTATTGATTTCTTGTATTTGTTAGACCATTTTTCTAAAAGAATTGATATTTCATCATCAAATGTTTTCATAGTAATAAATATCAAAGTCTTTGTATTGCATCGAAAATTTGTGAAGATATTGGTTCTGGAAGATTATCTTTTGTAAACCAATTTACATCTTCGTGTTCCCAATCTATCTTTACAAAAAATCTTTTTTTAACTTTGTATAGAAATAGAAAATACATTCTGTCATCTGTAAAGTATCTATCTATACAAGTTAATTTTGCATCCAATGGTATCTGATGAGTTGTTTCCTCAAAAAACTCTCTACGAGCACAGTCTTCCATTGATTCTAATTTATTAACATCCACCTCTCCGGATGGAACAGACCAATGGCCACCAAGATAATGTGCCTTTGATGTTCTTTTTGTTAAAAGAAATTCACCAGAAGCATTGACGGTTAAAACACCTGCTGCTCCTGGTTTCATTATTTTAGAAAGTTCTTCTGGTGATATGTGGTTTATATTAGGCATCGTTATTCAATGATTTTGGATATTTACCATTTTTCAATCTATTGTATATCATAATCAATTCTACCTCTGTCATATCGTCAAGGTGTCTTTTACCAACAGTATCTTTACACCATGACATAAATTTCTTATCACCATCCCATTTCACCCCAATCTTATCTGCAATCATATGTATATTATTGGGTGTCATCTATTATACGGAAACATATCATTTAATTTCTGGCGTCTTTTATTACAACCACAATCTTCTTTTCCAACTGCCTTTGCAACATTTTCTGCAACTTTGTCCAATCCAACTGCGTTGGTAATTTTTGCAATAGTATCACCAAGACCCTTTGATTCTTGATTTTCGTTGAGTTTTGTTTGTTCACTCATAGTAACCACCTTTTAATTAGTTTTACTTTAATGTAATTAAATAACGAAGTTTGTTAAATTCTGCAACCATTTCGTCACGAATGTTTAACAAGTCTGTATCTGTTTGTGTGTTGAGAACATTATCCAAATTTAATAGATATAAAATTGTTTCATCAATAAATGCGATAATATCCTTTTCATTTCTATTGTAAAGTTTGAATGGCAATGCAGGAACTCTGCCGTATTTACCCATAAGAACTTCAACAAAGGAATCAATCAATCCATCCATTGCACTATATGTTCCACCGTATGCCTGATGACGTGCATATGATTTAGTTTGCCAATGGAAAAATCTTAATTGTGTCTGAATCGCAACAAGCGTGCTTGCTATTTCATGCATCCCTATACTCCAAAAAATTAAATGTTAAACCTCATGTATAAATATATGGTTAATTTCATTTAACATTATTTTTTCCAAAAAGAATATATGCCCTTGTCCAATTCATATTCATTCCAAATGAATTGTTCACGCATCGGCTGTTCCTTTGCCCAATTCCACATTTGTCTTAATCCATCTTCGAGTGATGTCTTGTCTGTATAATCAAGTAAATCAACAGATTTTTTCCAAGTAGGATGTGCATACTTTACCTCATGTCTTGGTTCAAGGTGTATAGTTTCACCATATCCAATAACTGATTTGAGAATATCGTTTGCTTCATTTATACTACAATCCTTTGTTCCACCTAAATTTATTATCTGTTTTGACGCACGATAATCTACTGCTGCCTTCCAAAGTGGTTCAAGACAATCATCAATATAGCTGAATGAACGGACTTGATTGCCGTCACCGTATATCGTCATTGGTTTATTGTTAAGAACTTGATACATCCAAATACCAAGAACATTTCTATACTTGTCCCAAATGTTTTGTTTTATACCGTAAACATTGTGTGGTCTGATTATACACCAATCCAAACCGTGTTGTTCACCTGCAATTTGAATATCTTGTTCACAACCAAATTTAGCAACACCATACGGATCGATTGGGGCAGGTTGATGTGATTCATCAAATGGTGGGGTTCCATGACCATAAACTGCCATAGTTGATGTGAATACTAATCTATCAACATTATGTTTGATACAGTTATTAACAATGTTAGCGGTGGCCAAAAGATTGTTCTGATAATTAAAACAACGAATGAATGGTGACAATCCTTCAGCCGCATACGCTGCCATGTGGTAAACGTATGATGGTTTGTGTCTATTGAATATATCCTCAATCTGTGTTCTATCAACACAATCTGCCTCATAAAAAGTAACATTAGAGTTTATATTTTCTATGTAACCACCTGATAGATTATCAATAGAAACAACTTTGTAGTCTGGTTTGTTTGTTACAATCCAATCTGAAAGTCTAGCACCAAGTAAACCTGCACCACCGGTAATCAATACAGTTTTATCACTCATACATTATTCCTTTAACATTGTTTCCTTTTGGTGAATGAGAATTTTCTAGAGTTCTAAATGGTTTGAATCCCCATTTATATTCAAATGTTTCTGCAGCAACCATTTCACTTTCTCTAAATCTATTTGATTCCGATCCGTTCTTTGTTGCCATACTACCAAAATGATAAAAATTTAATTTCCTACTTCTTAAAAAATTAGCACCAATCAATTCTAATTTCAAAAAGAAATCCCAATCACATATAAACGGTGAATCATATATTGTATCGAATCCACCAACTGCCATATAGTATTTCTTTTGCATAACAAATGGGAATATCTCACCATCATTTGTTAGTAAATCCTCTCTGTGATTTTGTTCTTCTATTGTATATTGGTTGAAATCAAAATTATCAACACTACCAAAATCGAGCGTAACAAAATTGAATATACTCGGTGTTCTTTCAATTTGATTCGGGGTTATTACTAATTTATCTCGAAAATCCTTTTCAAGAATTACATCCCAATCTTTCGGAAAAACATTGTCATCATTAACAACTAATATCCATTCGTTATTGGCATTGTAGGATCCAACATTAAGAGCATATTGCATACCTGAATTTTGTTCTATTGGTATGAAAGAAACTTTGTTACTATATTCATCTATGATATGTTGTGATTCTTCAACAAATCCGTCTACCACAACTATTATCTCATTCTCATATTTTTGATTTTCTAATGCAGACTTCAAGCAAATATCCAAACATTTTGGGTTTCTATATGATGGTATTATTACTGAAATCATACAACACCCCAATCGGTTAATGGTGACAACCAAGCTGTTTCACCGTGAGTTGAATAACCCGGAATGGGTGTCATCAATGAAACACCATTCTCTCTTAATTCTAAAAACATATCAAAATCTCTTGGGTAGTGTCCCATGTTTGTCCACTTACGAAGTATATCCTCGTCTCGTTTAAGACTATTAACTTTACCCGCAAATGTCATGGTAGTGCTGTTCGCCAATTTCCAATGACAAGATTCAGATAGATATATCTTTGTTATCTCACCACCATCTTCATCAACAAACTTGTTACCACCACGAGTTGCAGGAATGTATTTATCTGGATGGTCATATAGACTAACATAGTCTGCACCCAATCCAATTCCTTCTAACATTATCTTATTTGAATTTGGTTTATGAATATAATCATTTTCAAGGAAATAAACAAGCGTTTCTTCATCTTGTTTCAATGCCCAATCCAATGCCAAATTAAAAGTTCCTGCACCATGACCAACGGAAACATAATCAATCTGTTCATCTTCTATATCACCCGATTGCCGAATTATTCTTTTTGTTTCTTCCGATACATTATCTGCAATCACATGGAAGTTTTCTTTTCCAAAAACTCTAACTGCATTTTGCAAACAATTAGCATTGTTAATGTAGAGTGGTTTAACTTTATTGTAACCAGCGTCTGATATTCTGTAAATTACTTTTATATTATTCATTTTGTTCCTATTAAATCTTTGATACCATTCTCCCAAAGCATATCGCCAAGTGATATGTATTTTTTTGCTTCTTCAAAATTATGTTTTATTGCATCCATCCTTTCGTTGTAAAATTCTTCCGTGAACATTCCACTTAAAAGTTTTTCAAAAAAATCATCGGCGTCTTTGAAAAATACTATACCATTCTTATCAAACATATCAAGATATGATGTGTCTCTATCTGTCCAATAAATAGGAATACAACCACATAACATAGAGTCCAATAACTTTTCAGAAAAGAACATATCATCTTCATTTTCTATAACAAGTTCAAATCTATAATCCTTTAATCCCAAAAACTTTGAATAAAACTCTGGATTACAATAATCTATTAACGATTCAAATAAGTTATCATGTCTTCCTCGTATTTCGTGTCTTAATTTATGACCTGGCATATAAGTTTTGTGTGACATTATACAAGATATATTTTTTGTTTTTGAATATATTTGCCATTCCTCCGGTCTTATCAAAGTCCTAGCACCACCTGGAAAATATCTAAACTTTTTTGGGTTCGATGAATCAGAACCAAAATCTTTATATGTGCTGAATATCAAATCAAATTTATCCTGATTATCTAATACAAATTGATAATGCCAAGGTGCAAGGACTCTTGGTTCAACCAATACTGCAATTTTATATTTTATATCGGTTTGTTCTATATCCTGTATACACGGCGATTCCCAACAGTCTATCCAAATGGCGATGTCTTGCATTTCACAAGGAGTCCAATGTAAATACTTACTTGGAAAACACGGCCATTCTTCTACAACTTCTTTGTCACCAAAGTTTCCGGGATTACACATGAATGCATTTAATCTTTCCATTGTGTTCCCCCAAAAACATTCATCCAATGATTTACCATTTCATCCATAGTTGTATTGAAAGTATATTCGGGTTTCCAACCGAGTAAAGATCTTATTTTAGTAGAATCTCCTTTTAGATAAGGCAGTTCTTCTGGTCTTAAAAATTTTGGATTTTGAATTACATAATCTTTGTAATCCAACCCGAGTTTAGAAAAAACGTATTCACACATTTCTCTAACAGAACGAGTTTCGCCAGTTGCAACAACCCAATCATCTGGAGTATCTTGTTGTAATATAAGATGCATTGCCCTAACATAATCTTTCGAGTGCCCCCAATCTCTAAATGAATCTAGGTTGCCCAATTCCAATGAATCATCCAATCCAAGTTTTATCCTAACTGCAGTTTTAACAACTTTGTTTGTTACAAAATTAGATCCTCGTCTTGGTGATTCGTGATTAAAAAGAATACCATTGCTTGCATGAAGATTATATGAGTTTCTGTAATTACGAACAATGTTATATGCAAAAACTTTTGAGCACCCATAAGGTGAAACTGGTTTCATTAGAGTTGTTTCCCTTTGGAATCCATCGTCATCAACAGAACTACCGAACATTTCAGATGATGATGCCTGATAGAATTTGGCATTAGGACAGATTCTCCTATAAGCATCAAGTATATTTAGAACACCAACTGCATTTGTTTGGACAGTAAATTGTGGTATATCAAAACTAACTCTAACATGACTTTGTGCCGCAAGATTGTATATTTCATCCGGCATTATTTCTGAGAGTAATCTTTCTAAACTGGATTGATCTAACAAATCCCCATAGAACACTTTTATATCTTTGTTACCACCATCAAGTCTACTTTGTTGGTGTTCTGGTGTAGAGTTTCTTCTTATTATTCCATAGACATCATACCCAATTCCTACTAGATATTCTGCCAAATATGAACCATCTTGTCCACCTATTCCAGTTATGAATGCCTTTTTCTTAATCATGTCATAGTCCTATATTATTTTTGAATACTTTCATTTCTGTTAAATCTGGCCAATCCGAAACAACCCATTGTCTAGGTTTAGTTTTTATTGCATCTGGTAATTTTTCCAAACCGTTCTTTGCAGTTTCTGGTGTCATGTAGTAGTGATAACCAATAGTGGATATGTTTTGTTCTCTCCATGGTATAACCGGCAATCTTCCGTCATAAGACATTTTTTTTATCTCAATGGCATCTATTTCATTATCCAATAAAAGAACACCACCCCTACCAAGTGATAAATGTTTTTGATATTGAAAACTAACACCCATCATTGTATTTGGAATGTAACTATTTTCTTTCCACAAAACCGCAGCATCAATTATATTATTAGTCAGATAATAATAGTCTAACCATTCTTCGTCTTTCCATTCCAACTCTATGTTAAGTTTATTTGCAAGAAATGGAATTGAAATATATGTGCGTTTTGGAACACTTATCTTTTTAGCATCAGTATAACGCAATGCAAGCTCAATACCGTGAGTGCAACTATCAACTGCAATAGCAAACGGTGAACCAAAGAATTTTGCAATCTCTTTTTCAAATTCTTGAACTAACTGAAACATAATCATTTATCCAAATAAGTTTTTATATTATTAGTATCATCACACCATTTTTTTGCATATTTTGCATTAGGAACATCACTAAACATAGGATGGTAGTATTGTTCACAATCACCAAAGAAATAATGAATCGCCTGTGTCAATCGTGTATTGTTTAGGTCTGTTACACCTTCTACATTACATCCACCGTGTAACATATTTGCTGCCCAAATAAGTGCTTGTCCCTTTTTTAATTTAACAATATATGGTTCAATTCCATTATTTTCTGTAAGTGTTTCTATAAAAAATTCATAGTCTTTATATGTTACCGCCTCTCCGTTTTCAATCTTATCAGGATGTGGTAATTTCAAATCGTGATATTGATAAACTGGCCATTTGTGGCTTCCAGGAACAATTTTTAATGAACCATTTGTTTCGTCTACATCTTCAAATGCAACCCATACCCCACACATCCATAATTCTGGAACAGTATGAAAATGAACGGCATCACTATGAAGTGGTTGATTACTTGCTTTTATGAAATTTATAGTTGAAAATGGAAATGGATCCTTTCCATAAAGTAATTTCAAAGATTCAACTATTTTTGGATGAACTGTTAATTTAGCAATAGGTAAACTGGATTTCCATTGCTCAAATATCCGTTTACTATCGGAATATGTAAAATGGTCTGCATGAAAAACGGTTGAATCATTATTCAATGCATCATACATATCATCCACTATCGATTTTATTTCATCATCAGAAAGTTCTAAATCAATTATCGCATAACCCTTTTCATAAAAATCGGAACAAAACTTTTTTTGTTCTTCTGTTAAATCTAAATTTTTTAATATAGAATAAAAAAACGGTGATTCTATCCAAGGAATACTTAATGAATTTTTATCTGTTAGGTACTTGTTATTCATTTTATTCTCCATAAAGTAATTTGTTTGCATTCTTAATAATTTTTTCTTTTTCTCTAATCTTAATTGGTTTAGCAGGAGATCCAACATATATTGTCCACGGTTCTGTATCGTGTGTTAATACTGAACCACTCCCTAATACCGATCCTTCTGCTAGTTTTACACCAGGCATTACAACACAATTTACACCAACACATGAGAATCTTTCAAAAACAATAGTTGTTATTTTTGGCGATCTATATTCAATAGGAACTTGTGGATTCATAAGACCATCGGTAAAGTCATCACCACCACAAATTATTTTTGAGCCAGCACTTATACCGCTAAAAGATTCCATTCTTAAAAAACTATGTTCTCCTCCAATGATACATGAGTAAGGTGCAATATGAACATAATCACCTATGTCTGCTGAAACAGATAGGTAAACCCCCATATCAATGGCAACGTGATTACCCAATGAAACATTTTTAGGATATTTTATTCTACTAGTTTCATCTATGTAGGGATCGATTCCAATTTTATTAAAAGTCAATTCCACCGTTCACCTTCAAAGTTGTTCCAGTTATGTATTGTGTATCAATCAGATAGGTTATTGTATTCACAAGTTCATCTATTGTTCCAAGTCTCTTGGTTGGTATCTGTTCTATCAATTTTGTTCTAAATTCATCAGGTATCTTCCATGTCAATCCTTTGTCAAAATAACCAAGTTGAATACTGTTGCATGTTATATTCTTATTAGCATTTTCCAATGAAACGGTTTTAGTAAATGAATCTATAAACCCTTTACATCCTGAATATACACCTGTGCTTATTACAGGTCTTTCCGCCAAAACAGATGATATGTTTATTATTCTACCGAAATTATTTTCTCTCATTTTAGGCAAACAATTACTTACGATATTTATAGTCCCTTTGATATTTACATCAATTTGTCTTTCTATTTTTTCATAATTGTCTACATTTATTTTATGAGCAAATATATCAAAATTTACTCCCGATAAGTTTATTACTACATTAAAATTATTCTTTGAAAAAAAATTACTAACATCTTCAAATTTAGTTACATCAACGTCTTTACTACCAATCGGAACAACCGTGTAATTTTTTTTTGAGATTAAAGATTCATAAACACAAGAGCCAAGTCCTCCGGTTCCGCCGAAAATAACTACTTTCATACTTTCTCCAAAAAAACTTTATCTAAAATCTGTCCCTCATATGGTCCAGTTTTATATTCGTAAACTAATGTATCGTCTTCAAGGATTTCATAATTATGTCCACCTTCAAGAGTAAAACTTGCATCACCAGGATACAGTATTGGTTCTGCAATAAGTGTATCATCAATATCATAAAAAATACATTTAACACTGCCTTGGACAACAATCCAACTTTCCTGTGCAATTACATTACGAGTTCTTTCTTTCCAAATATGTTTATGTGGTTTGAATGTTTTTCCATTTTCCATTTGTAGAATAGAACATTGTATGAATTGATTTTCTTCAACAATATCTTCTCTACCTGGTTTGAAATCATCTTTCCGAACAATTATGTGTAATAATTTTTCGGGTTCAATTTTAGAGTATATCTTTTGCATATAAGTTTTCCTCTGCTCTTTTTAATATGGTAAATCTAAATTCTGTATTTGATGTTTTTAACAATGACCAATCGTGATTGTTTTGTAAAAATTCAATCGAAGCTGATTTTGCTCCAATATCATTTTTTACACTTGTCAAATTGAAATCCAAATTTTTATCAAAATTCATATCGTAAATTAAAATATACTTGTTGATAAATTGGCTATACTTGTTCAAGTTTTCTAAAATATCACTATGGATTTTATATTCATTATCGTTAATAGATGAACGACTATCAACATAAAGAAATAACATATCGGTTTGTTCAAACTTAATTTTGTGTTTCAATCTAAACATTTCAAATTGAATATCAGAATAAATGGCTAAATCCATAACATATGCCAATTCATTATGAAATTTATCTTTTGAAAGTGATACTATTTTTTTATCAACGTCTTTTCCATAAATCATTTTATGTTTTTCTTTTGATTGATGTAGTCCATATAACATTGTCCAAGTAAAAGAAAGTTTATTATTTATCGGAGACAATATCATTTCAGTAATATGATTACATTCTTTTGAAAAATTCAATAATAATTCTCCATAAGGAAATACATCAAACAAAGATATTCTGGCATCCAAATATCTTTTATGTATTAGTTTAAGTGCATATTCTCTATATTTACTCATACCAAAAGTTTATTTATTTCTTCAACAACTTCTTCATCTGTAATATACGGATTTAGAGTGACATGGCCAAATTTTGGAAAATAAAATTTTGGTCCTAATTTTGGTTCTTCATTTTTTTCAATGACACCATTCCATCCATATAGTTGATGAACGAAATCTCCTGTAATGATAGTCTTTGTACCAACACCGGCTGCAATGTTTGATAGACCTCCTTCTGAACCTATAAAGTAATCACATTCTTTTATTATAGATGTTGTCAATGATAATTCACTAACTGTGCTAACTTCAGCAGTTGTTTGATTATATCCATTCGGTTTACCAACTGGAACTAATGTTATATTTTCATTTGAATTTAATTGACTGACAATAAAACTTATATCACGGTGTTTTCCACCATATCCTAAATTAGGCACATCAATGCCCGTTTCATATTCTTCTTCTGTAAATAAGAAACTTTTTTCTTCCCAATTAGTTTGGACAGCAACTAAAAGATTTCCATTTTTTCTATAAGGTTGAAATGCCTGATTTATCAAAGAATCTATTGCAGGAGCGGTGAATACTTCATAAGTTGTATCTACTTTATCAATACCACATTGTAATTGAAATTGCTCTATTGGTGTTTTCTCTCTATTGATTGGATATAGTTGATGAACGATGTCATAATTACTTTCATCACATTCTCCGAAATAAACATTGTCTATATTCGGATTGTTGTATATCAATTCAAATGGAGCAAGAATTGAAAGTTTGAAATCTACTACACAATCTTTGCCATGCTTCTTTTTTAATTTCTTTGCAACCGAAGATGCAAATATGTTGTCACCAATAAAACCAATAGTCTTTACTAAAATTTTCATATACTAACCTCATCATAAATAAAATTACTAACTTTTAACCAAATTAAATCTGTATCTGCATCGTATCGATCAACATCGGCAGATACATTGTTAAATCCCAAATTCAAACATTCTTTTATCTTTGAATGTATTTTATGATTGTTGATAAAATCAATATCGTAATCATCGGGTTTACTATCTTCATGGTATAGTGCATAAAACAATCCATTTGTATTTCTTTTCCATTGATACCCATGAAACCTCAATCTCTCTCTTGTATCATCATCTTCTTTGCCCCAACCTTTATAGTAAGGATTCAGACCACCAATCTTTTCAAATAAGTTCTTATGTAAAACAAATACACCTCCAGAATGATCACCAACTGATATATGAAAGTTTCTATAACCAGTTGGTATATCGTTGTAATCCCTTTCAGTATCATCTTCTGCCAAAAATTTAACTTTACCAACTGGATAAAGAGGCGTTTCTGAATCTGTGTAATAAGAAACATCTGAAACTGGATAGTAATCTACATCGTGAAATACAAGTATATCGCCATTTGATTTTTTAGCAGCTATATTGTATAAAGAGTTTTTTTGAAATCTATCATTGTCATTTTGTTCCACTACAATTATTTCATAATCTTCATTTGAAAATTGTGATCTAAGTCTTGGTAAAAGTTTAGACAAATGTTCTTCTCTATTTCGGTAAGATATTATTATTGAATACTTCATAGTCTATCGTATTGATGGATAATAGAATAATCTTTCATAGTTGATAAATCAAAATCAACTAAACCTTTTGAAACAACATCTAAATGAACAGCAAACTTATCTTTCAAATCAGTAAACAAAACATTGTTTTTATAGGATGTTTGTATTAAGTAATTAAATGATGTTTGATCAGCAACCAACTGTTTACCAACAGACATAAGATATATGTCTCTCGAAATGTTCTTAACATATTCACCACCACCACCGAACACACCAACATTGTAAATTTTCTTGTCAGATAATAATTCAGTTCCAATTATCCCAAGATTCAAAAACATATGTCTATTATTCCAACTTTCTTTTTCATATTCAATTTCTTCGCTAGATGCAACTATCATATCATTTGGAATTTTATCGAATGGTTCATTGTTAAAATAAACATCACGAACATCAGTCACTAAAACTTTTTCATATTTTACATCATTTAACAATTTCCATATATGTAAAAATCTAATGTTATGTATTAAATTATATGATGTCTCTAAATTGTTATTTGCAGTATTTGTTTCAAATTGTTTAATCTGAGTTGCATGAAAATCAAATTCTGGAACTATAACATCAACATTATTATTCATAATGTAATCAGACAAAGATTGATTTGTATTGTTATACAACAATAGTATTCTGTCACAATTAAATTCGTTAGACGATTCTATCCAACGACTAATATCTTTTATTTCATAATTGCCACTTATGGCACCAATCAACAAATTTTCCATTTGTTATCTTTCCATGTTTTGATAAAATAAGTTTTGACTTTCTTGTTTGTTTATAGATTTCATATGATACAAACAATATGCCTCATCTTCTGGCAAATTTGTATATGTATCAAAACCCTGTATTCTCTCATGGACTTTATTAACCCAAACTATTGATTCTTTGTTTTTGTATATTCTGGTTTGATAATCAGGCCAATTAACTCTGTCTTGTTCATCAAATTTCCAACCCCATTTTTCAATATGATCTCCAGTTATACCGAATACTGTATTCCATCTTGGAACCAAAAACATATCTACTTCTTCATTTGTTTTCAATATGGATTTTATATTTGATAACAAAAAGGAAGATGGAACTTCATCAGCATCAATGTTGAATATCCAATCTTTTGTGCAATGAGTTTTGAGATTGTTCTTAAATGAAGCAAAATCATTTGACAATGGAAATTCTACCACTACCATATTTTTTACTTTATCCAAATACTGATAAACAACTTCTCTCACTTCTTGGGTAACTCTTTCAATATCCAGTTGTATAACCAATTGATCATCATCGGTGATATGTGGTGTTAGAGATTCCAACAAATTCAAAAGTTCTTTTTCTTCATTACAGGCAGTTATTGTATATGAAATCATTTGAGTTCCTCTTTTTTAAGTTTGGTTAATTTTGGAAGTTCTTTTAATTGAGGAAGATTGATTTTAACTTTCTCAGCAAATTTGGGCAAATATGTTTCTAACATAGATTCAAATTTAGTAGTCATAGAATCAAATGACCATTTTGTATTCATTTGATTTATATTCTTCTTTGAAGAAAGAAGACTTGTTCCATAATTTGAATATATCTTTTGCAGCATCTTTGATGCAAATTGATAATCAACATTAAACCATTTTGACCCGGCATTTATTACACCATCCCAAACAGAACTTTTATCAACTTCTTTCAATTCACCCTTTAAGTGTGTATTAAATTTTTCATCAACAAAATCGGCTTGACCACTCCATCCAGGAACAAGAACTGGTTTACCGGTTGTCATAAATTCTGCAATAGGTCTTCCATACCCTTCACCCTTTGTAAAAGAAACGAATGCCTTTATTTTTGGATGATTGTATAAACCGTTCATTTCATAATCAGTCAAATCACCATGAAGTATGTAAACATTTGGTAAATACTTCTTCTTACTCATTTGGCGAATCAAATTAACTTTTTCAACTAATCTACTTCTATCTGTTACTGAAAATGTTCCCGATGATGTTTTTAAGACCAGAGCTGGTGGATTGGGTGTATCGCCAAATGTTTCAATGAAAGTATGAACTAATCCAGAAACATCCTTCCTATCTTGGCCAAAATCACCTTTCATCCAATGACCTACGAATAAGAATGTAAAATTTTCTACTATCTTATCAAGTTCTGAATAAAGTTCTTCACTATTCTTTACGCCTTGATTGTAAATTTCCGTTCTAACGCCCTCGTGAAGAACTTCCACTGGAGTTTTCAAAGAAACTTTTCCAACTAATTGATTTGTATTTTTGTCACGCTTATCGTATTGTGTATTTTCCAACACCCACTTTGCGTGTTTAGATGGAACTATAACCATATCCATTCTATTACACCCCTCTATAAATTCACCAGAACAAACATCGGTTTCTATACCGGCTGTTATTCCTATGTTGAACTTACCGACTGGATTAAATTCATTTGGTATAGTGCATTGCATCCATACATCAGGTTGTGACTGTAATGGTCCTGTTCTTATCAAGTCTAAAATTTGTTTATGTTCAACATTATCTGGATTCAAAGCATTCATTGGTGTATGCCCCCAATTTATAGGAACAATAGATATTTTGAATTTATCCATTTTGATAAGTGATAAAACTAAATCTCTAGCATGAGCGCCATATCCACTAACAGTAGTAACAGGTCCACAAAAAACTAATTCCGGTTTGTAACTCATTTTATCCTCACGCTAAATGTAATTCAAATCTTTTTCTTGTAGTAAATGTATCAAATGTATTATTGATACTTTCAATTATTCTTTCTGCCATATTTTCTCTTGACATACCAACCTTTTCGTTCATAATAAATTCACGACCCTTTAACCCAGCAGATGTTCTTTCTTCTTTTGACATACAATACCACTCATAAATTGCCTGACCAATTTCTCTGAAATCTGCACGGTCATCGAAAATATACGGAGTTGGAACTGAACCTTGTAATGATATATTTGATGGCCAAACTGGTTTAACCCATTCACCATGTTTCAAATCACCCCAAACGTCTTTTCTATGCAATGTATGAACTTTAATGTAATCATCTGCTGTAAAGTATTCATTCGTTTCTGGATTGATAAAACCACATTGGTCTTGTAATCCTCCGGTAACATTTACAACTATTGGTGTTCCGGATGATAATGATTCTGCAGTTCCCAAACCAAACCCCTCATTTGATGCCATATTAACAACAACATCTGCACAATTATACAAAACGTTTAATCTTTCAGACGGTATAACTTTATCATCAAATAAAACTTTGTAATCATTGCAAAGTTCACCGACCAATGATAATAAATCAGTTCCATTTGGATCTATAGTTTGTGTATGCATCAATAACAAACAATCTTCAGCAGCGTTTCCACCATTTTTATCAACTAATTGACAAAAGTGTTTGTAAGAAAGAACTACATCACCTGGATGTTTTCTATGTATATTTCTATTATTCCACATAACAATAAATTTATTTTTATTGTCACCACGAAGTCTTGTATTTTCAAATTTCAAAGCATCTGAATGAATGTGAGTTTGATTGATTGGAGTGAATACATCAGTATTGATTCCATGTGGAACATAAGTTATACGATTGTTTTCTGTATTCTCACCAAATCTTGTAAGTATTCTATGATTCAAACCATATGTTTGTTTTGAAATTGCCATTAACAAATCACAACTTGAATATGCTTCTTTATTCCACATTGGATCAGTTGGTGTATCGCCTATTAAACCGGCACCATCCCAAATGTTTAGATACATCAATGGCATTTTTTGCCGTATTTCGTGTTCCATATCATATAACCATCCCCAAAATCTTGGATCAGTAAAATGTAAAATTGCATCTGGTTTTTCAATATCAATAAGTCTACGAATTAAAAATGGATCACCATACCCATCGTTACAATATATTTTAACGGATGCATTTTCTATGCCATGATTTATTTTCAAATCTTCTGATAAATCTAAAACCTTTCCTTTTTCTGGATGATTTATAGCAGCACCAACTTGAACCCAATCAAATTCTTTTGCAGTTCCAATTACCATATCTCTTGATACAGTTGCTATTCCGGATGTTAGTCTCAAATCATCTGACAGTAGTAGTATCTTTTTCTTTGCCATGTGAAACCTTTATATGTTAAAAAACTTTTTTGTTGTGTTTGACGAAACACCGTTCATGTTAATAAGCATTTTACGGTATGGTTTGAATTTGTAACCCATTTGTTCTAACGAAGAATTAAACCAATCTTCCGAATAATTGTCTTTATTTCTTTTACCGTTTGAAACTATTGTTTGCATATCACGAACAAAGTTATCAAGTTTGTTCATATCTCTTGTCAATCGTATCAATCTTAATCTTCGTCTGTTATATTCTTCTTCATCTTGTTCTAATCTTTGAATATCTAATATAAGACTTTTTAATGAATTTTCCAAATCATTTATGTCATAAGATAAAACTAATTCAGAAAATTCCGTTCCTTTGAATAAATCAATATATGTTTTATCATATATTGGAATCGTCATCAAGTTCTTTTCTATCTGTGCATATTCAAATCTTGGTGTAATAAACATTCCAAAGAAAGGCACTTGTGTATTTGTTGTTGATATACTAAATCTACAACCAGTTAAAAAGTCCATCATACTTTCCATTGTATATGTTCCGGCAAGTATCATGGGTTTGTGGTTATCGAAAACTTTGAATACAGTTGGATCCAAATCATAGTCTGGTAGGAATGTATCACTAAAAGTTT
>Ga0315909_10003354_pt1 | contig 19598 bp, 20 predicted proteins | sample LakEriMetagenome_11_FD_203527 | JGI IMG/M metagenome (GOLD analysis project Ga0315909, IMG submission 203527) | Freshwater fungal communities from buoy surface, Lake Erie, Ohio, United States - Buoy 2 MA125 | ecosystem: Environmental > Aquatic > Freshwater > Lake | place: USA: Lake Erie, Ohio... | reverse complement strand
TCGAGAGCTTGATCGATGAGACGCCAGTGCTGCGGGCACGGATCGCCCCGGCTCGCAGCAGGGACAGTGGTAACACGCTGTTCAGCAAGGAGTTCCCCGGCGGGATGATGGTGCTGACCGGCAGCAACAGCGCGACCGGTTTGCGATCCATGCCATGCCGGTACCTCTTCGCTGATGAAGTGAGTAGCTGGCCCCAGGACGTAGATGGGGAGGGCGACCCGCTGACGTTGGCGGAACGGCGCACGACCACCTTCGCCCGGCGGAAGATCCTGATCACCAGCACGCCAACGGTGAAGGACTCCTGCCGGGTCGAGGCGGAGTATCTACGCAGTGACCAGCGCCGGTACTACGTGCCATGCCCCTGCTGCGGGGGCATGCAGTGGCTGCAGTGGCGGATGGTGCGATGGGAGAAGGATGAACCCAGCACCGTGGCGTACGAGTGCGAGCACTGCGGTGAGCGGTTCACCGAGATCCACAAGAGCACCTTCCTGCGGGAGGGCGAGTGGCGGCCCACAGCACCGGGCGATGGCAAGACGCAGGGGTATCACCTCAGCGGGCTGTACTCACCACTGGGCTGGCTGAGCTGGGAGCAGATGGTGGAGGACTTCTTGCGGGCGAAGCATGATGCGCCGCTGCTGAAGACCTTTATCAATACCAGGCTTGCAGAGACCTGGGACGAGGGTGCCACCTCAAGGATCAGCGCTGAGGGCTTGCTGGAGCGGGTTGAGGCCTATGACGAGATGACGCTGCCGGATGCAGTGGTGCTCCTGACGGCTGGCGTTGACGTACAGGACAACCGCCTAGCCGTGAGTCTGTTCGGGTTTGGCGCAGGGGAGGAGAGCTGGCTGGTACATCACAGTGAGCTCTGGGGCGATCCGACTGCAGCCGAGGTATGGAAGCAGCTGGATGCCGTGCTGTTTGCGGAGTACCAGCGCCGCGATGGCCGCAAGCTGCAGGCACTGGCAACCTGCATCGACTCTGGCGGCCACTGCACAGCAGAGGTGTACCAGTACGCAAGGGAGCGCCGCACCAAGGGCGTGGTGGCGATCAAGGGCGCCAGCACCAAGGGCAAGCCACCGATAGGCCGCGAGAGCAAGGTGGATCTGAACTACAAGGGCCGGGTGCTCAAGCGTGGCGCCAGCGTGTACATGGTTGGCACCGACACGATCAAGGACACGATCTACGGCCGGCTACGGCACAACGACCCAGGCCCTGGATACCTGCACTTTGGCAAGGCTGGCACGCCGGAATACTTTGAGCAGTTGACGGCAGAGCGGAAGACCACCAGGTACACCCGCAACGGGATGCCGATCAGTGAGTACGTCAAGGCCACCAATGCACGTAACGAGGCATTGGATACCTGCGTATACGCGCATGCTGCATTGCACTTGGTCTATCGGCGGTTTGACCGACGCACGATCTGGGAGCAGCTGGCCAGGGAGCCGATGCAGAAGCCTGCCGCACCAGCGCAGCGGATTGCACGCCCGACGCAGAGTTTTGTTGGATCGTGGTGATGGTGGTGCATAGCGTGACGTAGACGCTGCAAGTACGTGGCAATCCCTGCAGAGATCAGGGCTGGCGATACGGTGAGCTGGGTAGAACCGGCAACAGTGGATCAGGTTGGTGATCCGCTCACCTCTGCTACCTGGACGCTGACCACTTTCCTGCGGACCAATACCGCATCCGAGGGTGTGACCGTCACAGGTTTGGCTCGAGCTGATGGCGGCTGGGATAACACCATCGCCGCTGCTACCAGCGTTGGCATGGATGCCGGCCAGTGGTATTGGCAGACCAGGGCGACCGATGGCACCAGCACGCTCACGCTGGGCAGTGGGTCATTCACCGTCCTGGCCAGCCTGGCGTACCAGGGCACGCCGACTGCGTTTGATGGTCGCAGTCAGGCGCAGCAGGATCTGGATGCTGTGCAGGCCGCCATCAGGGCGATCATCAGCAAACAGACCAAGTACTACATGATCGGGACGCGGCAGTACACCGCCCTTGATCTGCCTGCATTGATGCAACGCGAGGCGCAGCTGAAGGCTGTCGTGAACCGGGAGAAGGTGGCCGAGAAGATTGCAGCTGGCCTGGGTAACCCGCAGAACATGTTTGTGAGGTTCAGCTGATGGCACGCCAGAAGGTCAAGACTGAAGCGCCTGCGGCTGAGGTGGTGAAGCGCCGGCCGCGGCGGTTGTATGAAGGCGCCCGGTTGAGCCGGCTCACCAGCGACTGGGTGACCAGCTCCACCAGCGCTGATGCGGAGATCAATGCCAGCCTGGTGCTGCTGCGCAATCGTGCCCGCCAACTGGTGCGGGATAACGACTATGCACGCCAAGCGCTGCGGTTGATCCGCAACAACGTGGTGGGTAGCGGGATCAAGCTGCAGGCCCAGGTGCCGATGAGCCGCGGCAGCAGCCGGCTCAACCAGGCGGTAAATGATCAGATTGAAGAGGCCTGGGCCGAGTGGGGCCGCGCCAAGCGGTGCCATACCGGCGGCCGGCTGGGATGGATTGATCTGCAGCGGATGGTGATCGGTGCCATCGCTGAATCGGGTGAGGTGTTCATTCGGTTGGTGCCGCAGCCGTTTGGTGATTCACGGGTGCCGCTGGCGCTTGAAGTGCTCGAGGCTGACCTGTGCGATGAGACGTATGAAAGCCGGCCGCAGCAGGGCCATGAATGGCGGATGGGCGTGGAGGTGGATCAGTGGGGCCGGCCGACACGGTATGCCTTCCGCACCCGGCACCCTGGCGATATTCGCCATGGGACCAGCCATGAGGTGAAGCTGGTACCAGCCAATCAGATCCTGCACCTAGCCATCCTTGAGCGGCCCCATCAGACCAGGGGCGTTACCTGGCTGGCGAGCACGATCAAGCGGCTGCATCACCTGGCCGGGTATGAGGAGGCTGAGGTGGTGCGGGCCAGGGCAGCATCCAGCTTGATGGGTTTCATCACCAGCCCCGAGGGTGAGCTGGTGGGTGATGAGGTGTATGACGCTGAGCGGGTGTCGAACTTTGAGCCTGGGGTGTTCAAGTACTTGGCACCAGGCGAAAGCGTGAGCGTGCCGCAGCTGGATGCACCAGATGGGCAGTTCCCTGACTTCATGCGGGCCATGCTGCAGGGCATGAGCGCTGGCATCGGGATCAGCTACGCACCGCTCAGCCAGGACTACAGCCAGAGCAATTACAGCTCCAGCCGGCTCAGCCTGATTGATGACCGTGAGAACTGGAAGGTGCTGCAGCAGTACCTGATCGACAACTTCATCACGCCGGTGTATGAGGCGTGGCTGGATGCTGCCGTGCGTAGCGGTGTGCTCCGGCTGGCAGGGTATGAGTCCATGCCCGAGCGGTTCCGGCGGGCACGGTGGATGTGCCGCGGCTGGGCATGGGTAGACCCGGTGAAGGAGGTGATGGCGTACAAGGACGCAGTGCGCTCCGGCTTTGCTACGCAGGCGCAGATCGTCAGTGAACTGGGCGGCGACCTGGAGGAGCTGCTGTTGCAGCGCCAGCAGGAGGTGGAGCGCGCCGGGCAGCTTGGCCTCAGCTTTGATACCGACCCGGCACAAGATGCAGATGCGCAGCGGCTGGAAGCTGAAGAGGTGTCGATAGCGTCAGAACAGGATGCTGACGATGATGGAACTGCGTGATTTGGAAGCCCAGCGTCATGAACGCTCAGGCCCTGGCTTCTTCCGGCTGCTGGGTGAAGGCGAGGATGATCGCCGGCTGGAGCTCAGTTTCTCCTCTGAGTATCCGGTTGAGCGGTACTTCGGCCGTGAGGTGCTGAGCCACGATGGTGACTCGGTGGACCTGGGCCGGTTGAATGATGGCGCACCGCTGCTGTTCAACCACGACCCCAGTCGGGTGATTGGCGTGGTGGAGCGTGCATGGGTGGATGGTGAGAAGAAGCGTGGGATGGCAGAGGTGAGATTCAGCCGTAATGCATTCGCGCAAGAGGTGCTGGCTGATATCCGTGATGGGGTGCTGCGGAATGTCTCCGTAGGGTATGGGATAGGAAAGCTCGAGGAGTCACGCGATGTAGACAACACCTACGTCGCCACCAGATGGGAACCCCATGAGGTGTCCGTGGTGAGCGTGCCAGCTGATCCATCGATTGGCATTGGCCGCACCCTTGCGTCTGATCCTGCGGCACCTGCCGCACCATCCACTGTTCAACCTTCCCCTGTCATGGAAGACATCAAAGCCCCCAATCTGGAGGAGGTGCGGGCCGCAGCTCAAGCTGAGGAGCGGACCCGTATCGCCTCGATCACTGCCCTGTGCCGCGAGCATGGCGCTGATGATCTGGCGCAAAGCCTGATCGAGCGTGGTGCTACTGAAGCGGACGCCATGCGTGATGTGCTGCAGACCATCGCCAAGCGTGCCAAGCAGCCTGCCCAACCCAAGGCTGCACCTGCTGTTTCTGCTGTTGAGCCTGTGGCCCAGTCCGCTGATATCGGTCTGAGCGACAAGGAAACCCGGCAGTACAGCTTCGTGCGGGCCATCCGTGCCCAGGCCTTCCCCAATGATCGCAGCGCCTATGAGGCCGCGGCATTTGAGCGGGAAGTGTCGGCTGCGGTGGAGCAGCGCACCGGCCGCGCCGCTCAGGGTTACCTGGTGCCTGATGAGGTGCTGCGTCGTGACCTGACCGTCACCACCGCTTCTGCTGCTGGTGATCTGGTCTTTACCGATGCCCGCCCCGGCAGCTTCATCGAGCTGCTGCGTAACCGCCTCGCACTGAGCAGCCTCGGCGTGACGATGCTCACCGGCCTCAATGGTCCGGTGGCCATCCCCCGCCAGACCGGTGCTGCTACCGCGTACTGGGTGGCTGAGAAGGGTGCTCCGTCTGAGAGCAATCCGACTGTGGACCAGGTGAACCTGACGCCCAAGACTCTGGGCGCCTACACCGAGTTCAGCCGCCGCCTGATCCTCCAGTCGAGCATCGACGTGGAGAACATGGTGCGCAACGAGCTGGCGACCGTGATCGCGCTGGAGATTGACCGGGCTGCGCTGTACGGCCTGGGCAATACCAACCAGCCGCTCGGCCTGAAGAACATCACCGGCATCAACACCGAGGACTTCAACGCTGCTGCTCCCACCTATGCGGAGCTGGTGAGCATGGAGACCAAGATCAACGCCGACAACGCCGACATTGGCGCCATGGCCTACGTCACCAACTCCACCATCTACGGCGGCCTCAAGACCACCGAGAAGGCATCTGGCACTGCCCAGTTCGTGCTCGAGCCTGGCGGCACCGTGAACGGCTACACCGCCGTGCGGTCCAACCAGGTGGCCACCGGTGATGTGTTCTTCGGTGTCTGGTCCCAGATGCTGATGGGCATGTGGGGTGCGCTGGATCTGCAGGTCAACCCCTACGCCCTGGATACCAGCGGCGGTGTGCGGGTGACGGCGCTGCAGGACGTTGATGTGGCGGTGCGGCACCCCGAGGCCTTCACCCGCGGCAACAACACCCTCTGACCTGAACGGTGATGAAGATCCGCATCCTGCGCCAAACATCGATCTATGGCCAGCCCGCACGGGTGGGTGATGTGATTGATGCCTCTGAGGCTGATGCCCGCTACCTGGTGGGCATCGGCAAGGCGGAGGAGGTGAAGGATGCGGGTCTTTGCCCAGTGGTGCTGGGTGAGCCGGCACCGGTTGAGGCGCCTAAGCCTCGCTCCCGCAAACCTCGCTCAAGCTGACCATGGCGATCTTCCAGCAAACCCTCGAGAAGCTGCAGCACTTCCCGCTGCACCCTCTCGCCCAGGAAACGGCCACCTTCACTGGTGCCACGACCAACATTGCCGACCTGAAGGATTTTGATGGTGAGATCCAGATCATTCTGGATTCTGGTGCTGCTGCTGCCAGCGGCACGATGACCGGCAAAATCCAGCACAGCGACACCACCGACAACGCCGACTTTTCCGACGTGACTGGTGGTGGTTTTACCGCTGTTGCCCAGGCCGTCTCCAAGCAGGTGATGACCCTGAACCGTGATGCCCTCAAGCGGTACATCCGCTTTGTTGGCACCATCGCTGCCAGTGGGACCACCACCTACAGCGTGAACGGTTACGGCCTGAAGAAGTACGGCTGATCACCTGATGGCACTGTCTGAGGATCCCACGGTTTTCTTGCAGGACTTTGGGGTGACCATCACCTCAGGGGACGTGAGTGGCCTTGGGATTCTCGACACGCCTGGAGAGCTGATTGCTGACGGGATGGTGATCACAACGGACTACTCAGTTCGCTGTGAAACATCCAAGTTTGGTGGACTGATCTACGGCGCACCGCTGACGGTGGATGGCGTCAACTATCAGGTACGGGAAAACCGCCTGATTGATGATGGCCTTTTCTGCGAGATCACCCTTACCAAGTTGGCGCCTGATACCAGCGCTGTGGGCCAGGATCCCCGGACGTTCAACCTTGCTGATCTCAGTGACGTTGACGTGACGGGAGCCGCACCTGGCGACTCGCTGGTGTATGACGGCAGCAAGTGGGTGGATGCGAGCACGCCGCGGTCGGTGACGATCATCAAGCCTGTCGTTGGCGACAGCATCACCATCTTCTACACGCAAGTTGCCACGACGTTTGGCGCAGTGCGTGCCGTGGTGCAAGGTGTCAATCCTAGTGTCACTTTTGACATTAAGTACGACCTTGACCGAAACACCGCCGGCAACAGCATGATTGTGCCGGAGACAGTTACCAACGTGACGACGGGTGAGCCGATAGCGGTCATCAATCAACCCATCGCCGCTGGTCGGTATGTCTGGGTTGAGATCACCGGCGTTGGCGGTGATGTTGATGAATTGAACGTCAGTCTTGAGATTTAGACTAAAGCCAACCGACCTGTCCTGCCCTGACCTGCCATGGCCACGTTTAACAAGTTCAATGCTTTTGTCGAGAACCTTGCCGAGAAGGTTCACAACCTCGGCGCTGATACCCTGAAGGTGTATCTCAGCAACACGCTGCCGGTGGCGACCAACAGCGTGAAGGCAGACATTGCGGAGATCACCGCAAAGAATGGGTACACCGCTGGCGGGAATACTGCCACCGTGACCAGCAGCGCTCAAAGCAGCGGGACGTACAAGCTGGTGCTGGGTGACCCTGCCACCTGGACGGCTGATACCAGCACCGATGGCACGGGCATTGGACCGTTCCGCTACGCGATCCTTTACAACGACACCCCAACCTCGCCTGCTGATCCGCTGATTGGCTGGTGGGACTATGGGAGCAGCATTACGCTGGCATCAGGGGAAACATTCAAGGTGGACTTTGACCCGACCAATGGCGTGCTGACCATCGTTTGATTCTGGGCGTGACCGATGACGACGACCGTCTCAAGAAACCCAACGGGTGACGAGGCGGTCTCGGGCACTTGGACTGGTACAGCCGGCAGTCGGTATCTGGTTGTTGATGATTTTCCAGATACCACGCCAACGGATCAACTGATCCACGGCACTACTGCCGGGAATCTTACGTTCACGTTTACGGCATTCAGCATCCCAAGCGAGGCCGCCAACATCTCGGTGGCGGTGCGATATGTTGATGCCAAGAACGGAACTCAAGGCAACAATATCGCGGCCCGGCTGAAGGTTGGTGGGGCGTACTACGCATCAGCAACGCATAGCCCGACAAACAATAGCTACGTCCAGCGGACGGATACCTTTGCCACCAATCCCAGAACCAGTGCAGCGTGGACAGTTGCGCAGGTCAATGGTACGGATGGCAGCAACTCGCTACAAGCCTTTGGTTGGGTCAGCACGGATGCAAGCCCAACGATTGATCTGACCAGTATCCGGCTGGATGTTACATACGACCGCGACCTGACGCTGGTTGGTGAAGTTGGAACTTTTACCGAAACCGGCCAAGCTGCAAGCACGATCACTGGTCGGATTGTTAACGGTGAAGTTGGCACCTTTACAGAAGATGGCCAAACTGCAAACACTATTACTGGTCGGGTTGTTAGCGGTGAAGCTGGATCCCTTGCGCAAAGCGGCCAGGATGCAGTTTTTGAGTTTACGCCGAGCAGTGCTGTTACCTATCAGCTCAATGCCTTAGCCGGTGAATACACCGTAGGTAATCGCACCTGGGCAACAGGCGGATGGGATACGACGTACTGGGGTGATGTTGGCGAAAACGCAATACTGACGTATGAACGTGAGATTCAGACTGAAAGCGGGGCGTATGTATTAACTGGTCAGACTGCAGGGCTGCAGGTTGGCCATTACCTCAGCGGTGGTGCGGGGACGTTTATTGAAACCGGCCAAGCGGCTGGGCTGTTGCAGGGCTATGCCGCCACTGGCGAGGCGGGAGGGTTCACCACTAGTGGCCAAAGCGCAGGAACGCTACGAGGAGCGCAGGCCAGCGGTGCAGCAGCTGCGTTTACCGTCACTGGTCAGAGCGCAGGAACGCTTCGAGGATCACAGGTCACCGGCGATGCCGGGGCGTACACGACAACCGGTCAGGCCGCCACCTTTGCGCGTGGGTATGTCGTTGCCGCCAATGCAGGTGCATTCACGCTCAGCGGTCAGAGCGCTGGTTTCAACAGTGAGCGGTACCTGGCTTGTGGTGCTGGTGCGTTCACAACTACTGGTCAAGCAGCCGGGTTAATCCGTGGGACGCAGGCTGGCGGTGAAGCGGGCAGCTTCACGCTTAACGGTCAAGCTGCTGCCTTGCTGCATGGCCGCCAGCTGGCAGGGGATGCCGGTGCCTATGCGTTGAGCGGCCAAGGCGCGGATCTGCTGCGTGGCCATCAGCTAAGTGCTGAAGCAGGTGCATTTACGCATTCGGGCGTTGCTGCTGGTCTGCTCCGTGATCTGCAGGTCAGTGGTGCCGCTGGGGCATTCACATTTACCGGTCAGGAAGCCACGTTTGTTCGGGGCTATGTCACCACTGCTGAGGCTGGTGCATTCACGCTCTCGGGCCAAAGCGCTGGATTCAATAGTGAGCTCTATCTGGTCTGTGGCGCTGGGCCGTTCACAGTCAATGGGCAGACAGCACAGCTACTGCGTACCGCAGCAGTTGATGCCGAGGCTGGTGCGTTCAGTGTCACAGGCCAAGACGCCACGTTTGCGTATGCGCCAGCCAGTAGCTCGGTGCTTGGTGCCGATGTTGGTGCCTTCACGCTTGGCGGCCAGGCGGCAGGGCTGCTCTATGGCCGAGCGATTGATGCTGGCGCTGGAGCGTTTACCAGCAATGGCCAAGCGGCAACGCTGCTGGCTGCACGGCTGCTGGTCACGGATCCTGCCGCCTTCACCGTCAGCGGCCAAAGCGCTGGGTTCAACAATCAGCGGTACCTGGCTGGCATCACTGGCAGCTTTGCGGTGAATGGCGTTGACGCCACGCTGCAGCGTGACGTGGTGCTCGATGGCTTGGTTGGCAGTTACGTCGTGAATGGTGTTGACGCTGAGATGGTCTTCACGCCCGCAGCAAGAAGGAGATTCGTTTTGATTTTTTAGACTGGGAAGACTAGGCGCAAGGTAGACAGGTGCCCATCGACGACCGGACCAGTACGCAGAACTACCCCAAGCCAAACATTGCCAACACGCTGGCAGATGATGTTGGGAGGTTGCGGACAGCGCTGGATGATATCGATGCGGATATGGCGGCCAAGGCGCCAACGGCTTCGCCAGTTTTTACGGGTACAGCTGGCATTCCTGCTGGATCGGCCACAGGTCCGAGCCTGTACTTCACGGGCGACGACAACACCGGCATTTACAGCCCCGGCGCTGATCAGGTGGCAATCACCACGGGCGGCGCCGGAAGGTTATTTGTGGATGCAAATGGAAATGTTGGAGCCGGGCAGAATTATGGGTTGAGGCGAGTTACTTTAACTGGCGAAAGCCCAGGAGCAGACGGTGCCTATGCGACAGCGCAGGGCACCCTTGTGCTTAATGAACAAGGAAGAACTGGGCTAACCGATGCCGGAGGATTTGAGTTTAAGGCATCCACTTTTGAGAGTGGGTATGGGGCAAAAATACTTGGACTTGATAACGGTGGTGTTGCCTTAGGCAACAGAAGCAATAGCACAACATGGTCTGAACGCCTGCGCATCGACAGCTCCGGCAGGGTGGGTCTAGGAGTCAGCAGCCCCAGCTCTTTGTTCCACATTGCCGATGCAGGCGATATCACAGTCGGCACCACCACCGGCACCAAGATCGGCACTGCTACCACGCAGAAGCTGGGCTTCTTCAATAAAACCCCCGTCGTGCAACCTACGGCAGTCGCTGATGCCACTGACGCCGCGTCCGTCATTACCCAACTCAATGCCCTCCTCTCTCGCCTCCGTGATCTCGGCCTCATTGCAACATGACCCATGTTCCGCGACATCCCAGAGTTCACCCAGCCCTTTGAGGCTGGTGACACCATCCGGCTGAGCTGGTGGCGGCAAGGCCCAATCCCCGGCAGCTACGAGGAACCCCTCGGCTACCGCCCCAAGCCGCCCACCCGCTACGCCCGCACCTACATGGAGCGCCAAACCCGGCTGCTCGATCCACTGCTGGACATCGACTTCCGCTGGCTTAAGCCCAACAGCCCCAAGGCCGACATCCGCCTGCATGTGGTGCGCAACAACATCCGCCCCACCGGCCTCCATACCAAACCCGGCAGCTACGTCGCTGGCATCCTCCAGCCCGGCACCACCTCCCATGACGTGATCCTTGGTGCCTATCCCTCACCGTCGCGGCTCAACCGCTTCATCGCCATCCACGAACTGGGTCATGCCCTCGGGCTGAGTCACCCCGGCACCGGCGGCTTCGATCCGAACTACACCACCGACGACACGGTGATGAGCTACAACCGCACCGATGCCTGGCCCGTGCAGTACCGACCCGCCGACATCCGCAGGCTGCAGGAACTCTGGAACACCCCACGCCAAGACATCATCACCGGCTTGGTTTTATCCACGCTGGCGCATTAGGCTAAGACGACACCTTCTGCTCTACCCTTACACACTATGGCAACGACCATCACCTGGGATATTGCCAACCTGGAGCGCGAAACCGCAGACGGTTACGTCTACACGGTCCACTACACCGTGGCTGGTTTTGACGGCACCTACCGCTCCTCGGCCTACGGCAGCGTCGGCCTCCAGCGCCCTGAGGGCGAGATGATCCCCTTCGCGGATCTGACCAAAGACATGGTGATCGGCTGGGTCAAAGACCAGTTCGGCGCCGAGAAGGTGGCCGAAATTGAGGCGGCACTGGAGGCGCAGATCGCTGAGCAGGCCGCCCCCAGCAAAGCCACTGGCCTCCCCTGGAGCTGACATGATCGCCGCCGCTGTCCTGGCCCTGCTGCAGGCCACCACCAACTGGGACGCCATCAACACCACCGGCACCTCTGCCCGCGTGGTGCGTGATGCCGCCTCCCTTGTACTCCAGATCCAAACCGCTGAGCCTGCCGCGCATCTGACCGGCCTGCGCATGAAGACCGCATCACCGGCCAAGCGTGAGCGCGACCCACGCAAGGCCGTGACCGGGTTCTACCTGGACCGGGGCATCTTCACCCGCTGGCGCTTCGACGGCAGCAAAGGCCCCGACACCCTGGAGTTTGGCCCGCAGGGGCACATCATCAGCAAGCAATCCGGCGGCATCGTGGACTTCAAGGCAGACACCGCGCCGGATCGCTTCACGTTCACCAACCGCATCGACGTGGCCAAGTGCTCCGAGAAGCACGGCTTCCCCTGCCACCCCCTCAACCACCTGCAACGGGTGGTGATCAGGAACTTTGGGCGAGAGGACGTGATCGACCTGCAGGGCAAGGTGTACCGCTACGCCGATGTAAAGGGTGGCGTGCTGCCCGGTGTGCCGGTGGATCGGCTGCGGGTGGAGGTCACGCAGTAGCCACGGCTCTGCTTCTGTACCGATGCTTCCCTGCGCCTTCTGCAACGGTCGCACCAGCGTTGTCTGCACCGAGCTGCACCCTGATGGTCACCACCGCTGGAGGCGGTGTGAAACCTGCGGCAAGACCACCCGCACCCTCGAGACCTATCTGCACGGCCGGCATCGCTGTGGGCCGCTACCTGGTGCCAAGCGCAAACCTAAGCCTCGAGCACCAGGGGAGCGCAATGCCAATGCCGTGCTGACGGTGAAGGACGTGCAACGGCTCAGGGCGCAAGCTGCTGCTGGTACACCTCGCGCCACGCTGGCGCAGCAGTACGGCATCACCAAGGGTCACGTCAGCCGGATTGTGCATCGCCGGCTATGGGCGCATGTGCCATGACCTCCACAGACTGCAGGCATGGCCACCAAACGAGAACAGATCCTCGCCGCGGTAGCAACTACGCTGGCGGGCACCACAGGCGTGAGCACCAGGATCTACCGCTCACGGCAGGAGGCCTTCGCCCGTAACGAGGCGCCCGCCATCGTCATCGAGCCGGGCAACGACACGGCAGCACCGGAGCCGGTCAGCACCTGCAAGATTGACTGGACGTTCACGCTGGTGGTGGCGGTATATGCCCGCGGCACCATCCCTGATCAGTCGGCAGATGCCACCATTGAAAGCCTGCACAGCAAACTGCTAGCAGATCGCAGCCTGGGTGGGCTGGCAATGGATATCTGGCCGCAGGCGGTTGATCCGCAGTTCGATAAGGGCGACCTGTCCGCAGCGTGGATCGTCTGCACCTATACCGTCCGCTACCGCACGGGTGTTACCGATCTGGGCAGCTGAGCGCTGTCCATAGGTTGACGGAGGCGAGCAGAAGCTGATGGCCAAGAAAACTCCCACGCCGGCCAAGATGCCATCAGAAGGTGGCATCTATCTGATCGACCCTGCAACGGGTGAGTGGGTGCTTCAAAGCCAAACGCAGCCTGCACCGCCAGCGGCATCTGAGCCGGAAACCGTAACCACCAACGACGATGGCACTGCTTACGCGGAAGCGCCTGCTGCTGGCGAAAACTGAAGAAACCTATGGCACCAGCGCAGCACCGCAGGGTGCTGATGCCCTGCTGGTATCCAACCTTGAGGTGTCGCCCCTCGAGATTGAACTGCTGGATCGTGAGCTGATCACTCCTTATCTGGGCAACTCCGAGAAGGTGGTGGGGCAGCGCATGGCCCAAGTCAACTTTGACGTGGAGCTGGCCGGCTCTGGCGTGGCTGGTACCGCGCCGAAGTGGGGCCGCATCCTGCTGGCCTGTGGCTTTGCCCAAGGCGGCAGCGCTGGCGTGAACGTGGTCTACACGCCGGTGAGCGGCACCTTCTCCAGCGTCACGCTGGACTTCAACGCTGACGGCAACAAGCACCTGGTGACAGGCTGCCGCGGTACGGCCACGTTTAACCTGAACGCTGGTGAGATCCCAAAGATCAGCTTTCAGATGATGGGGATCTACAACGCCGTCACCGCTGCATCGGCTGCAACGCCCACCTTCGACAACCAGGCTGATCCGGTGGTGGTGAACAGCGTCAACACCACGGCGGTGTCGGCATTCAGCTTCTCGGCTTGTCTGGAGAGCTTCAGCCTGGATCTGGGCAACGAGACGCCTTTCCGTCAGCTGGCTGGCTGCACCCAGCAGGTGCTCATTACCGAGCGGGCACCTTCCGGGGAGATCAGCATCGAGGCGCCCATCGTGGGCTCGAGTGCTGGGCAGAAGGACTTCTTTGCTGCCGTGTCGGCCCAGACGCTGGGGGCGATCACCTGGCAGCACGGGCAGACCGCCGGCAACATCGTCACCTTCAACGCCCCCACCTGCAATCTGGATTCACCCAGCTACGCAGACTCGGATGGCGTGATGATGCTGAATCTGCCGTTCATGCCGATTCCAACCTCGGCCGGCAACGACGAGATGACCATCACGCTGACCTGATCAGCATCTTCCCTCCTTACCCCTGACAACAGATGGCATTTGTCCTGAAGCAGTCAGCTACCTACAAGTGGCCGGTGACCATCCTTCTACCTGTGGATGGCGGCAAGAAAGAGAAGCACACATTTGATGCTGAGTTCAAAAGGTTGCCACAGTCAAGGACAGAAGAGCTGGCAGCCCAACTCAAGATGCAAGAGCGTGTGGACATTGACCCTGATCAAATCCTTCTGATGAAGGATGCAGCCAAGGAGATCCTGGTGGGATGGTCTGGCGTACAGGATGACTCCGGCGAGGAGATTCCCTTCAGTGAAGCAGCCCTGGAGCAGGTGCTGGAGATTCCGATGGTTGCTGCCCAGATCGTTCTGGGTTGGTTCAGCAGCCTTGAGGTGGCAAAGAGAAAAAACTAACAGGCGCCGTTGATCACTGGTTTCACGGTGACGGCGGCGTAAATGATGAGTTGCTGGCTGACCTGGCAGCGTATGGCGCCGATGCGTCAGCACTGCCTAATCGGATGCTGCAGCCGACTGAGTATGAGGTTTGGCAGGAGCATGAGGATGCGGTGCTCATGTTTCTGCGATGCGAAACCCAATGGCGCACGATGAGCAGTGGCGTGATGGGTCTGGACTATGGCGTGGTGCTACAGCTGATGGATCTTTACGCTGTGGATAACAGGCGCCAGGTACTCGAGGATCTGCAAATCATGGAAGGCCGGGCCAAGGAATTGATCAACGAGCAGGCTGCCAAAGCTGCCAAGGTTGATAGTAAGCCGGCAGGCAGGAGGAACTGATGGCACTCAATATGGATGCTGTTCTGCGCATTGTTGCCAAGGTTGAGGGTGACAATGCACTGCAGAGGCTTGGTGCAGAGCTGTCTGGCATTGGCCAGAAAGCTGGGGCAACGCTCTCGCCATTCGGGCAGATGAAAGGTGCCCTGCGCGGCGTGGCAGATATTGCGGCCACCATTGGCGTAGCTGCAATCGGCCGTGATCTACTGAATGCAGGCATTGAAGCTCAAGCGGCATCTGTGCGGATCAACGCCTTGGCCAAGAGCTATGGCGAAGTGGATGCGGTAACAGATGTGGCCGCAAGAGCGGCGCAGCAGTTTGCTCTGGGCAATGTCGAAGCCCAGAACGCCGTGACCAATCTCTACGGCAGGTTGCGGCCAATGGGCGTGAGCCTGAAGGACATCGAGACGGTGTTCTTCGGGGTGAACAAAGCAGCGAAGCAGGTGGGGTTGTCCACTTATGACACCAGCGAGGTGCTGCTGCAGCTGAGCCAAGCTCTGGGTTCCGGCAAGCTCCAAGGCGATGAGCTGCGTTCAATCATGGAGCGGATGCCAGCGGTGGGCCAGGCCGTTGCCAAGGTGATGGGGGTGTCGGCATCGGAGATCAAGAAACTCGGTAGCGAGGGCAAGATCACCACTGAGGTAATGATCCGCGCCGCTGCAGAGTTGAACAAGATTGTGCCGCCACCACCAACTCCGATGCAGGAGTTTCAAAAAGCGCTCCAAGACTTGCGAAGTGAGCTGGGTGAAAATCTGCTGCCCATTCTCACGCCATTTGTAAAGGGGTTGACCGAGCTTGTGAAGGTGTTTGTTGGATTGCCTGAACCAATTCAGACAACGGTTGTAGCGCTTGGTGCATTGGTATTAGCAGCCGGGCCGATTGCATCAGTGATCACAGGTATCGGCAATGCGTTGATGTTGCTTGGCAGCTTGAAGATCGGCGCTGTGATTGCTGGCTGGCTGGGTGCAGTGGGGCCTGCCGTGGTGGCAGTGAAGGCGGTTCTGGGTGGCCTGCTGACATGGGTTGGCAGCACGCTTATCCCAGGTCTGCTGGCATTCTTCTCTGGCCCTGTCGGCTGGACCGTGCTCGCTGTGGCCGCCGTGGTGGCGATGGCCATTGCCTTTAGAGAGCCACTGATGAAGTTTGTGAAGTGGCTATGGGAATGGGGCGCACCGATCCGTGAGTTCTGGATTGGCTTGTGGGAAGGAGCGAAAGAGGCTGCCGTCACAGTGTGGAATGGCGTGAAGGCCGTGATCACTGGCTTCTTCTCATGGTTTGCAGGATTCATCTTCAAGGCTTACGTCCAGCCATGGATCACAATCGGCACAGCACTGGTGGATGCAGCAAAGAGCGCCTGGGATGCTGTCAAGGGCACCGTAAGTGGCTTCTTTGATTGGGTCGCTACCGGGTTCAGGCAGAACTTCCTAGGTCCAATCACCGATGCGCTCAATGGAATCCGCCAGCTGTTTGTGACCGCCTTTGATGCGGTCAAGTCCTTTGTATCTGGGTGGTTTACCTGGTGGACAAGCCTGGCGTATCAGGTGCTGATCGAGCCGTTTGTTGTCTTGGGTCGGCAGCTACCTGGCGTGGTGCAACAGGCTTGGGATGCACTCTCCAGCCTGTTCACGCGGTATGTCGTGGAGCCAATCAAGACAGGATGGAATGCTGCTATTGCCTTTGTCGGCTCTACTGCTAGTCAGATTGCAAGCCTGGTGCAGACAGCATGGCAGGGGATCAGCAGCTTCTTCCAGTCCAACGTGGCTGAACCAATCAAGAGTGTATGGCAGGGCTTGCAGGAATGGATGAGCGATATCGTCACCAGGGGTGCTGAGGCACTGAGCCGCGCTTACGAGTCGATTGCAGCCAGCGTGCGCGGTGCATTTCAGGGTGTTGTCAATGGCATTGGTGGGATCATCAATGGCGTGATTGGCATGATCAACAAGTTGATTGCAGGTGTCAACAGCTTGCGGGCTACGGTCAAGCTCAGTGCTATTCCACCCATCCCGCTGGTAACGATTCCCAGCTTTGCAGTGGGTGGCGTTGTGCAGCGCCCCACGCTGGCAATGGTGGGTGAAGGTGGCGAGCGGGAGTACATCGTGCCGGAGAGCAAGATGGCCGCTGCCTCGAGCCGGTACCTAGCTGGTGCCCGTGGTGCAGCGGTGATCCCGACAACTGCCAACAGCGGGCAAACCACCAGTGGCGGAGCGGTACCGATGATCAACATCAGCACTGGCCCTGTAATGGAGCAGCAGGGTGAGCGGTACGTCACGCTTGGCGATCTGGAGTCTGCTGTGAAGCAGACCGCCACGCAGATCTATGCCACGCTGCGGACACCTGCAGGCCGGCGAGCGATTGGGGTGGCGTGATGGCTATCACTGCAGTCTCGCAGTACCTGCGGATCTACTCAGGGGCTACCGACTATCAGCTGTGGCAAAGCTATTACGTCAACCAGACAGTGACATGGGATGGTAAGCAGTGGAGCTTTCAGCCATTCAGTATTGACGGCATCATTGCTGGTGATGTAAGTGCTGAAGGCAGCTTGACGGTTGGTGTTCCATCCACCAGTGTCACACTGCCTGCCATCCGCACCGCACTGCGCTTTGGCTACCTGATCCAGGTTGACCAGTACGAGTTTGACCCACAGCAAGGCAATGACGCCCCCCAAGAGCAGCAGCAGTTGATTGCGTCGTATGTAGGGGAGGTGATTGGGGTGAAGGGTCGCCTGACCTGGCTAGAAATAGAACTGGGATCAACGCTGGCACCGATTGGCATTCAGGTTCCTCCTCGCACAATGACCTCCCAGTTGATCGGGACTCCGTGCCAGCTATGACAGAGATCTCGATTCGCGTTGAAACGATTGGCCTGACTGGCAGCCCCACCAGTTCAAGCAGTCAGATCAGCACGCCAAACTCCCAGGCCAGTGCCAAGAGTGGTGGTGACCCGCTGGAAACACCGCAGCGTGCAGCGCGAATTGGCGACCCTGTACCGATTGTCTTTGGCCGGCGGATCAACAATGCCGGTGGTGTGCTGATCAGCCCAGCGGCGACAGAAGCCAGGTACACCAACAACAGCAGCAACGACGTGACGGTGAGGTATCACCTGCTGCTGTGCGAGGGCGAGATCGATGGGCTGCAGGTGCGGGATGTATTCCAGCAGAGCTGCAGGGTTGGCACCTTCACGCAGGCGTACAACCGCAGGGCAGGCAACTGGGCGCCAGGCAATTTCATTGTTGCGCAGACCGGGTTTGAAGATGCCATCCCCAACTGCCCGCTTTACTGCGGCAGCGGTACTGGTGGGTATCAAGGTGTCACGACCGCCAGCTTTACCAACACCATCCCCCATCCGTTCACGCAATGGGATCAGCAGGTGCATGCCTTTGTCCGCGGGGGGATGCATGTTGACCGGCTGATTGAAGGTACAGAAGGGCCTAGCAACAACATTGCCGACCTGGTGCTGTGGCTGCTACGCAGAACATCCCGGGTGCCAGAGGAGTTGATTGATCAGAACGCATTGCTCAATGCGGCTGAGTTCACTGATGCCAATGGGCTGTGGTGCAACATCGAGATCAAAGATCCATCCAATCTGGCGGACTGGTATGCCGAGAATCTTGGCTACTTCCTGCTGCGTGAATCCAGACGTGGAGGCAAGCGCGGCCTGCGGCCACTGTTACCGCAGAACACAGACGGCACCATTAGCACCTCTGCGGTGCCGTGGATCTTCACCTTCACCGAAGATCATGTACTGCCTGAGAGCTTGGAGATCAGCTACAGCAGCAGAGTAGAGCGGCAGCCATTCTGTGTACGGGTTGTATGGCGACAGCAACCTGATGATGGCCTGGGGTTGGCACGTACAGCAGAGGTGCGCTACGGGCAAAGCGCTGTGGATGGGCCATTTGAGCAGCACGACCTTTCTGCGTTCTGCACGACTGAACCCCATGCGCTGAAGGTGGGGGCATACATCCTTGCTAGGCGCCGGTACATCGATCACCGGATGGTATGCAGCCTCAGGCCTGGGGCGTTCAATGCAAGCCTTGCACCTGGCGACATTGTGCGGCTGCGTCTGAACCGCACCGCTTCGGTTGGTGACGCCACGGTGCATGACTACCTGTATGAAGTGGATCGTGTCGGCCGGTCAGTAACTGGCGAGATCCAGCTGGAGCTCACGCACTTCCCGGTGGACGACCAAGGCAGGAGCTTGGTGGCGCTGGATGTGAGCAGGGTGCAGGGCAATGGGTTGCTGCTGCCGACCGGCCGCGCCAGTGTCAACTGCGATATCAATGCTGATGATGATGAGACGGTGAATCCTGATCCAGGGCCATGGCCTGATTGGGAGCCAGAGCTGCCAGATCCTGATATCTACCCCTATCCCGATCCAGATGAGGAGCCTGATTGGACGTGGGATCCAGAGGAGGGTGATTGGATTCCCAACCCTGATATCCCTGGCTGGACGTGGGATCCAGATCTTGAGGAGTGGGTGCTAGATCCTGAGTTCCCCGATCCAGACCCCACGCCTGATCCCAAACCCGAAAGCCCATGGCCTGATGGCGTGGTGGATGAGGGCGACGGCTGGGGGCCAGGGGTGCAGGAAGTGGAGGATCTCTCCGGCTTGTCGGCTGGTGATGACCTGACCGCTGCGGTGAGCTTCGGCCAGGTACTGGTGAGCTACCCAGACGTGTGGTACTTGCTGTCGCAGCCCAACTTTGCTGCGGTCAGGGTCACGGTCACCGTCAACACACCACCTAGTGACGTTGGCCTCAGCCTTCGGATCACTGATGGCATTGAGGAGTATTCGGCTTTCATCCCGACAGGCGAGACTTCTACGATCCTGACAATCAATGGCTATGGCGACAGCCTCAGTGCTGATACCACTAGGCAGCTGTCGATTGTGTCGTGGTCTGGTGGAGGGTACCAATCAGAGGCAACAGAGGCGTTAGACACCTCGGCAACCCAGTCGTTCACGATCAAGGCATACGCAGGCGCTGTCACCCTGCTGACACCTGGCATCTGGCTGTATAGCGACAGCAGCTGGAGC
>Ga0315909_10003353_pt1 | contig 19616 bp, 13 predicted proteins | sample LakEriMetagenome_11_FD_203527 | JGI IMG/M metagenome (GOLD analysis project Ga0315909, IMG submission 203527) | Freshwater fungal communities from buoy surface, Lake Erie, Ohio, United States - Buoy 2 MA125 | ecosystem: Environmental > Aquatic > Freshwater > Lake | place: USA: Lake Erie, Ohio... | reverse complement strand
GCGATCGTATGGTTGTTATGCAAACAGGTAAAACTGTAACTCTATCATTTAATGCTACTACTGGTTGGACTGTAATAAACACCCAAAGTATAGATGCTAGAGCATATGCACTAGATTCTGCTGGTAGGATTTATCTTATCACTCGCGGACAAGCAGGTGCTTTGCAAACAGCTGGGACAGCTGATGCTATTTCAGGTAATGGTTGGAACGAAATTCATCTATATGATCCAGATTTAAATGCAGACCAAGTCAATGTTTCTATTGCAAATAATTTGCAAAATTATACAGGAACACCAATTCAAACTAATTTGACAGTTTCTACTAGCAATAGAAAACTTCTAACCAGTTATAATAGTATCGACAGATTTAATCCATATCCTTACAGCCCATTCACTACTGGATACTCATTTTGGTTTCAAAATGCAAACTCAGATAGAATAGTAACTGCCAATAATGAAGATTTTAATTTTAGAACAGGTAATTTTACTATTGAATTTTGGATGCGCTCAACGACAGCATGGACTAGTCAAACAGGCAATGTTGGTATTGTTGGGCATAAATACAGCGATACAACACAGGGTTGGCAATTATTCAGACATACATCTGTTAGCACTGATAAACTTACATTTAGATTCGCTGGAACAACAGATCTAGTCAGTACTGCTATTCCAGATGCTACTGTTTGGCAGCACTGGGCTATAGTTAGAAATTCTGGTGTTATCACTATGTACTGTAATGGAGTTGCCTCCGGAACAACTACTAACGCAGCAGATATTTACGATTACGTTGGCCAGCTTAATATAGGATTCAGTCAAACATGGTCTGTTTACTATAACGGATGGATTTCTAATCTAAGAATATGTAAAGGATTGGCAGTTTACACAGGAAACTTTACAGTTCCAACTGCTACTTTGCAAGCAACCCAATCTGCTGGAACAAATATTGCTGCCATAACAAACCAGTGTGTTTTGCTAACAGCTAATGCAAATAACATAGAAGATAATAATGCTTTTTCTTCTAAGTCTTTATTTTTAAAAAGTTCAAATAGCAGTTTAAGATTTGGACACGGAACATTATCTGGTGACACTGTTGTTACTACTAGCACATTAGGAGCAACTACAGTTCCAATCACTATAACTGGAGCTGGCGCAAAAGCAATTAAAGTTGGCTCTGCTATTGGACCAACATTTACTACAAACTCTGGACCTTTACATGCAGGTAACGTGTATGAGGGTCAGTCTGTTTCTTATACTATTCAGTCGACTGGCGACACACCTATAACATATAGCATTGAATCAGGAAGTTTGCCATCTGGTTTAACACTAAATGGCACTACAGGTGTTATATCTGGAACTTTACCAGCAGAAACAACAACAACTGTATACTATTTTACAATAAGGGCTACAGATACTAATGGATATTATACTGGTAGACAGTTTAGCATAACAAATACTATTGACGAAATAACTTGGTCTACTCCAACTGACAATCAAATGGTTTATTTTCAAACTGGAGTTGCGTCTTCACTGACATTATCAGCAAGCAGCGCACTTTCAAATACCATAACATACAGCACAACTAGCACATTGCCAGCTGGCATAACACTATCTGGTAATACATTATCTGGAACTGCGTCTGTTAGTGGATATGATTCTAATGTAGTTCTCACGGCAACAACTGCAGTTACTAATACTGTCAGCACAAGAACTATTAGATTACTAGCAACTAATACACCAACAGCATCTGGTGGAACTACTACTACAGTAACTGAAGGTGGTTTTGACTATAGAGTCCATACTTTCACATCAAGCGGAACTTTACAAGTTACTATCCCAACATTCGTAGATGCTCAAATATTAGTTGTTGCTGGTGGCGGTAATGGTGGAGGCAGCAGTGTTGGTGGTGGAGGAGGTGGTGGTGGTGGCATGATGTTTGGAAATTATCCATTATCTGCTATAACTTATACTGTAACAGTTGGTGGAGCTGGCGCAAATTCTTCGATTACAAGTTCTGGACTAAACATATACACTGTCGGGGGTGGTGCTGGTGGTAGTAGTGGTCCTGGTGGCGCTGGAGGTTCTGGTGGTGGAGGACGTGGAGACGGTGGCGGTGGAGGTGGTGCCACTACGCAGTTTAGCACATATGGTTATGGATTTGGTAACGTAGGTGGTAGCACTGGCACTGGTGGTACTGCATCAGGAGGTGGTGGCGCAGGTGGAACAGCTACTGGAGGTTATAGTTCAACTGGTGGAGTTGGAAGATCATGGCCAGGTAATAATGTAGTTTATGCTCGTGGAGGAAATGGTGCTTGGGGTGGTGATGGAATCGGACATTCTCCAGAAGCTGCAAATACAGGTAATGGTGGAGGTGGTGCTGATGGACCAGGCGGACCAGGTGCTGGAGCTGGCGGATCAGGTATTGTTATATTTAAGTACAGAATAACATAATAAATAGTTAAAAAGAAAGAAGTAAATGCCATTCACCGAGATCAAAACTAATCTAATTGCCAACAGTGCAGTTACGCAAGCAAAAATTGATCCAACAGTTGAACTTGGTGGCTCAAGCGTAACATCTTCTGCCACCGCACCATCTACTCCAGCAGCTGGCGATTTGTGGCACGACACAACAAATAATAAATTAAAAGTTTATTATAATAGCTCTTGGATAACAACTCAAGAAAGCCAGATGGGTATTGGCTCTCGTGTTGTTGATGTGTTTACTGCCACCGCAGGACAAACTACATTTACCACATCGGCAGGTTATACAGTTGGATATGTCGATGTTTACTTCAATGGTATTAAACTACTTCCAGCAGATTTTACCGCAACTAATGCAACTACAGTAGTTCTCGGTGCTGCTGCAGAGTTAAATGACGAGATTGTAGTTATCTCTTGGACTCTCGCTCCAGGAGTAGCATCGTTTACATCAGATATTTTTACAGGCACTGGCTCTCAAACTAATTTTACATTATCAACTACACCATCACACGAAAATCAAACTACTGTAGTTATCGATGGTGTTGTTCAAATTAGAAACACATATTCAGTTTCAGGTAGTTCTTTAGTTTTTTCAGAGGCGCCAGGAAACGGTGCAGTTATTGAAGTGACTACTGCAAGATCTTCTGAAATATTAACAATTAGCCCTTTCTTGTTAATGGGCGCATAAGGAATAAACATGGCAATAGTTTACAAAGTACTGGGACAATCCAATCCTTCTGCTACAACGCAAACTACTCTTTATACAGTACCTGCCAGCACATCAGCAGTTGTTAGTACAGTTACCATAACAAACTTGGCTGGCACAGATGCAACATTTAGATTGGCAGTTAGACCAGCAGGCGAAACTCTGGCGAATAAACACTATATCACTTATGATACTACTGTTCCTGCAAACGATATGGTGGCATTAACACTTGGTGTTACTTTGGCAACTACAGATGTTGTTGCCTGTTATGCATCTACCGCCAACGTAAGTTTTAGCATCTTCGGTAGCGAGATTAGTTAATGTCCGTTAAAAAAGCCAGTAGTTCTCTAGTATCTAGATCTAGAGTTGGGTTCACACCCACTGGTGGAGGTGCAGCTGTAACTATTAGCAATGTTATAGTAACCGATTCAAACTGGAACAATTTAGATGATACCGCAGTTGGAACGTCATCTTCTTATATAAAAATTATTGGATCTGGTTTTGTAGTAAATCCCAGTGTTTATGTCGGCACTACTCAGGTATCATCTGGCAATATAACATTTGTAAGTTCTACAGAATTAAGAGTAGTTCTTCCTAGCCTTTCTCTGGGCACACAAAATCTTTTCGTATTTAATACTGACTACTCAGGTGCTATCTGGTCTGCAGGATTAGTCGTTAGTGGATTTCCTGACTTCACTCAAACTACATACACATCGTCAACACCACTATCTGTTTCTGTGCAACTTGTAGCAACAGGTGATGCTCCGTTAACTTATGCATTACAGGGAGGAAGTTCATTACCTGCTGGCACAACTCTTTCTTCTTCTGGATTAATAACTGGAACAACAACAGATGGAACTTATCAGTTTACTGTTATAGTAAGTGATGCACAGAATCAATCATTTCAGCAGCAGTTGACCTTAACTATAACATCTACAGATCAATATTTTAATATAACACCATTGGCAATTAATGGAGATGTCAATACATTTGTTAGTGATGCGTCAACTAATAGTTTTCCAATCACAATAAATGGTGATACTAAACCATCAAAATTTAGCCCGTACAACACAAATTGGAGTGTGTACATTGATGGTACAGATTATTTGGAAGTGACGCAGAATGCATCTCTTGCATTTCAAGGTGGCGGAGCATGGACATGGGAATCATTTGTATATCCCATAACTGGCGGAATAGTTTATGCTAGTTATACTGGACCAAGTAACTCAGGTGGCTCTTTTATCTTTTCAGTTGGAACAACTATTGGATTTAGTTGGATATTAAATGGTACTGATACTTGGTCATTTGATTCAGGAGGTACAAGTTCTACAGCTAACTCTGTTCCATTAAATGCATGGAGTCACTGCGCAGTATCTTATGATGGCGCTGGATCTCTAAAGTTTTTCGTTAATGGAACTTTAAACGCAACATTTAGTAGAACAGTCAACGTCGACACTTTAGTTTATAACATTAGAGTTGGGCGTAGTATGCATCCAGATTACCCATCACAGTTTGGTGGATATCTTTCTAATATGCGATTCGTTAAAGGAACTGCATTATACACCAGTTCATTTACAGCACCAACTTCTGCGTTAACTGCCGTAGCAAATACAGTATTTTTAGGTTTTACATCAAACAGAATGACATATGATGCCTCTTCTGTTAATAATACAATAACACCTTTTAATACACCACAGACAACGTCATTTGGTCCATTTACAGAAACAGATACTACTACAGGATCAACATACTTTGATGGTACAGGAGATTATTTAACTATACCTGATAGTGAAAGTTTTGATCTTCCTGGAGATTTCACAGTAGAATTTTTTGCCTATGCAACAGGAAGTAATGCTCGTAGATGGTTTCAGCTTGGTGATTACAGAGCAGGACAAAACGGAATTTTAATTTATTCCACATCAGGTAATGCTATTGTTGTATACGTGAATGGTGCTGTAATTATAACAGGTCCGACACTTGTTCCTTATCAATGGGTATATATTGCTTGTGTAAGAGAGGGTGCAGGATCAAACAACCTTAAACTATATGTTAATGGATCGTTAGCTGGTCAAGTAACAAATACACTTTCTTTTGTTGGAGTAACTGGCAATGGAATTTCACTAGGTGCTGAATATGGTGGTTCTTTTGCAGCCACTTTAGAAACCTATATGAGTGATTTCCGTTTGGTTAAGGGTACCGCAGTTTACACTGCTGCCTTCACACCACCTACCGCTCCATTAACTGCTGTGTCTGGCACTCAGCTCCTTACACTACAAAATCGCCAGCCAGTTAACAATCACACGTTTATTGATACATCTGGAAATAATATTGCAGTTACTAGAACTGGTAATGTGACGCAAGGATCATTCTCGCCATTTAGTCCAGCAGGATGGAGTAATTACTTTGATGGAAGTGGAGATTCTTTAACAGCACCAGCAGGTAGTGCATTTGCTTATGGAACTGGAGATTTTACCATAGAAGGATGGTTTTATCAATTAACTGCTCTAGCCTATGGTGCTACTTTATATGCTCAAACTGTATCAGGAACAAATTATATTCTAATAACAGCTGGAGCTAATAGTGCTACGCCAGCTAATAATCTTGTTTTTCACTTTAATACTAGCGGAGCTGCAACATTTTTAACTTCTACTAATCAGTTTCAGTTAAATCAATGGAATCATTTCGCCGTTGTTCGTCAGTCTGGGGTTGCTTACCTATACATTAACGGTGTGGCAAATGGATCTGCTGCTTGTACACAAGACTTTAGTAATACAACATATAATCCAACAATAGGCACTTACTCACACTCAGGTATTCAATATTTTACTGGTTATATTTCTAATTTTCGTATTGTCAAAGGTACTGCTCTTTATACATCTAATTTCACACCATCAACCGCATCACTTACAGCTATTACTAATACATCTTTATTAACTTGTCAATCTAATAGATTTATTGATAACTCTACAAATAATTTTACCATCACTAAAAACGGTGATGTTAAAGTATTTAATTTCTCTCCATTTAAACCAACTGCTGCGTACTCTCCTGTAACACATGGTGGTTCAGCATACTTTGATGGGTCTAGTAAACTTACTACATCTAGCAATATTGATATATCAGGTATTTTCACTATTGAAGGTTGGATATATTCTACAAATGCAGGTGGATGGCTTTTTACTATTGGTAATTTCCCTGTATATATTAATGTTGATACGGGAGTAGTCACTTTAGATAAAAGTAGCGTTGGGACTCAACTAGCAACTACAGCTAATGATCAAGTTAAAGGATCTTATTCTTGGAAACATTTAGCCATAACTAGAGATAGTGCAGGACTTATTAGAGTGTTTATGAATGGTGTTTTATTAGGCAGTGTCAGCACCAGCTATTCCGCAGGCACATTAAATGGTCTGGGACAGTATGCTACTTATGGTGGTGCATGGCAAGGATATATTAGTGATTTTAGAGTTTTAGTTGGAACAGCTTTGTACACTTCTGCTTTCACACCGCCAACTGCGCCTTTAGTTTCTATTTCAAATACCAGTTTTTTATTAAACCTTAACAATCCTGCCATAGTTGATATATCTTCTCGTAATGTTTTAGAAACTGTTGGTGATGCAAAAATAGTAACATCAACTAGAAAATACGGTACAGGTTCATTAGTATTTGATGGTACTGGAGATTATTTGGCGATTTTAAATAACAATTTGCTTCAATTTGGTACAGGCAATTTTACTGTAGAATTTTGGTTAAATGCAACTAATACTGGTGGCACCCATGGACTTGTGGCTGCATCATCAACTGGAACTGGATACTGGGCATCACTTATTTTTCAAAATAGTATTTATTGGCAAAGCGTAAACGGAACAACTAACTTATTTTCAGCAAGTTATAGTAGTTATTATGGATCTTGGACACACGTTGCTTTTTGTAGAAACAATAGTGTAACAAAACTATATTTAAATGGAATAGAGGTAGCTAGCGCTTCTGATACAAATAATTATAACGGAACAGCGGGTACATATGACGTTGGAAGAGATTTAGATAACAACGGATTATTAACTGGTTACATCGACGACTTACGTATCACTAGATTCGCTAGATATACTGCAAACTTTACTCCACCAACATCAACATTTTTAGTACAATAAAGATATGGCACTTACTAAAATTACATCTAATGTTATTGCTAATAATGCAGTAACGCAGGCTAAGATAGATTCGAGCGTGCAACTTGGTGGAGGTATAGAATCAGTTGCATCTAGACCAGGTAGTCCAACAAATGGAACAATTATTTGGAATACTACTACAAATAAACTAGAGGTTTATACTGGAATAGAATGGTATCAGTTAGCATCTCAGTCATATTCTATTGAATATTTAATTGTTGCTGGTGGTGGTGGTGGGGGAACACATTCTGGTGGTGGAGGTGGGGCAGGAGGTCTACTATATTATGGCGCAGAATCCCCAAAACAACCAAATGGTAATGCTGCTACTGTTACTCCTGGTGCTACTTTTCCTGTTGTTGTTGGCGCTGGTGGCGCTGGCGGTATAGGAAGTTATCCATCTCCAAATGCATCTAGAGGTGCTAATGGTACAGATAGTTCATTTAATACTTCTACTGCATTAGGTGGTGGAGGTGGCGCTGGCGTTGGACTAACTGGTTTATCTGGTGGATCTGGCGGTGGTGGCAGCAGAACTACTGCTGCTGGAAGCGGAACAGTAGGACAAGGAAATAATGGTGGTGTTGGAGGACCTGAAGCCAGTGGATATCCAGGTGGTGGAGGTGGTGGTGCTGGTGCTACTCCAAATGCTGGTACTGCTTCTGTCGCTGGTTCTGGTGGTATAGGTTTACAATACTCTATATCTGGAACAGCAACTTATTATGCTGGCGGTGGAGGTGGAAATATGCAAGAAGGTGGAACAGCTGGATCAGGTGGATTAGGTGGTGGCGGTGCTGGATCGCAACATAGTGGATTGGGCGTCAATGGCACTGCTAATACTGGTGGCGGTGGTGGTGGCGGACAATATAACGGTGGATCTGGATCAGGAAATAATACTGGCACAGGTGGTTCTGGTGTTGTTATTATTCGTTATGCTGGCACACAAAGAGGCACTGGTGGAATAGTTACTACCGCAAATGGATATACAGTACATAGATTTACAACATCAGGAACATTTACAGCCTAATAAATATAACTATGAGCAGAACACGTAACCTTAGCAAACTAGCAAAAAACACTACCACTACTGGAACTCTTACACAAGAGGCTGGAGGTAGCGGAGTGCAATCTGTTGCATCTCGCCCAGGATCTCCAACTAACGGAACAATTATTTGGAATACAACTACTAATGTATTAGAAACATATGTTGGATCTGGATGGGTAACATTAGCATCGCAAACATACTCTGTTGAATACTTAATTGTTGCTGGTGGTGCATCTGGTGGCGGAAACTTAGGTGGTGGCGGTGGAGGCGGAGGAGTCTTATCGTCAACATATACTGTTACTCCTGTTTCCAATTATAATATTATGATCGGCTCAGGAGGAGCTGGTGTAGTTGGAATACAAGCTGGTACTAAAGGAAATAACGGTTCTAACACTACTGCCTTTGGTTTAACTGCTATTGGTGGAGGCGGTGGTGGAGCTGGTGAAAGTAATGGTACTCCATTATCTGGAGGTTCAGGTGGCGGTGGTGGTGGATATGGATCTATCGCAGGTGGAGCAGGAACATCAGGACAAGGTTTTGCTGGCGGAGCGGGTGGTGGAGGAGCAGTAAATTATCCTGGTGGTGGTGGTGGCGGAGCCGCAGCAGTAGGACAAACACCAGCTTCTAGTAGTGCTAAAGGTGGTGCAGGTGGCGCTGGAGTTTTCAATAGTATTAATGGAACAACTTTATACTGGGCAGGCGGTGGTGGTGGCGGATCATATACTAATGGCTCAGGTGGCGGAGATGGTGGCATCGGTGGTGGTGGTGGCGGCGGATCAAACAGTGGACCTGCAGGCATCGGTGGTGGTTCAGCATTAAATTCTGGATCAAATGGAGTTAGTAGTACTGCTGGTGGTAGTGCTGGATCAAGCGTCCAAAATGGAGGCAATGGTGGCGCCAACACTGGTGGAGGCGGTGGCGGAACTGGACACGCAAATCCTACATCTGGTACTGGTGGATCAGGCATTGTAATTTTACGCTATCTAGGATCTCAAAGAGGAACAGGTGGCTCAATAACTACTGCGAATGGTTACACAATACATACATTTACATCATCAGGCACATTTACAGCTTAATAAATAATTCTTTTAGGAGAAAACAAACATGGCACATTTTGCGAAAGTAGTTGAAGGAACAGTAACTCAAGTTATTGTTGCCGAACCAGAATTTTTTAATACATTTGTAGATACTTCTCCAGGCGAGTGGATTCAGACATCCTATAATACTCGTGGTGGAGTTCACTATCAATCAAACACAAATGAACCATCAGAGGACCAAACAAAAGCACTGCGTAAGAATTATGCAGGAATTGGCTACACCTATGATGCACAAAGAGATGCATTTATTCCACCAAAGCCATTTAATTCTTGGATACTAAATGAGACTTCCTGTTTGTGGGAAGCACCAGTTGCATATCCAACCGATGGCGAAAGATATACTTGGAATGAAGAAACAACTTCTTGGGATGTAGTAGAAATAACAGCGTAGTATATTTCAATAATATCTGTGGATAGGGAAGCAGATGGCAACAACAGATAAAGACTTTCGAGTTAAGAATGGTCTTATAGTCGGTCAAAATTTAGCAATAGGCGGCACACTACAAATTAGTGGCAACCAAGCTGTCAATGGACCAGCGTTTAGTGCTTATGCAGCTGCAGTCCTACAAACAATAACCAGCGGTTCACAGCAAAAGGTTTTATTCCAAACTGAAGAATTTGATACCAACAATAATTATGCCAACTCACGATTTACACCAACAGTTGCAGGCTATTATCAACTAAATGCTGAAGTTCGTTTAGATGGAGCATCTGGCACTGGTGAAATGATGATTGTAATTTGGAAAAACGGATCAGAATACAAGCGTGGCACAAATCAACAAGGCATACAAATTGCCACAAACTTTTGGGCTATGCAAGTTAATTCATTAGTATATGCTAACGGATCTACTGATTATTTTGAAATATATGTTCAACAAGGATCTGGTGCCGATAGAACTGTTACAGCAGTTAATAGTCCAAACATTACTTGGTTTAATGGCTGTATGGTTAGGGGAGCATAACTATTTCTGGAGTTAACTAGAGGAAAAAATGTCAAACGCAAAAGAACTAGCAAAATTCGCCAGAGATATAACTTACAATGCTGCCAGTACAGAACTTTCTGGAATTACTGTTCAGGGTGCAGGTGGTGCAACAGTAACAACTTCGGCTACTGCTCCATCAAATCCATCAAGTGGGGATGTATGGTTTAACACAACAAACAGTTCCTTAAATGTATATTACAATACATCTTGGACACAATCAAGTGGTGGCAGCACAACAACTAGAACAATAGAAACATTTACTGCTACTTCTGGACAAACTACTTTTACTCCATCAACTAATTACTCTTATGTAGATGTTTACAAAAATAACGTAAGAGTTCCCGCAGATCAATATACTGCGACAGATGGCGTCAATGTTATTTTAGATACTGGCGCTACCGCAGGCGATTCAATTGAGATATACGTGTATGCTACTATTGGTGGAACTGCCACAGGCACTGGTGGATTATCTATTAACTCAGTTGTAGTAACTAATTCAAGTGGAACTCCGTTAGGTTATGCTGGTTTTGCTGAGATCGGTGGTGGATATGTTAAAGTTACTGGAACTGGATTTAGTTCTGGTATATCAGCGACTATCGGTGGAACTGCTGCAACAAGCACAACATTCGTAAGTGCGACTGAAGTTATTGTGCAAGTACCACCAAAGTCGTATGGATCTTATGCGATTAGATTGACAGATTTGTTAGGATTTACTGTAACATTAACAAATGCTATTATTTACTATCCTGCTGCTTCTTGGGTTACAGAAGCAACTCTGCCAGATGTTCAGATGGACATTCCAGTTTCAATACAGTTGCAAGCAGTTGGTGGAACTGCTTTCGCTCTGGCATCAGGCAGCACATTACCAGCAGGATTGTCACTTAATACTACCAATGGATTGATCAGTGGAACACTGACAGTATTCTCTGGTGACTCATTTATAACATCATTCGTTGTTAACGTGACAAATAATGTTGGAGTAACTACTAGCAGAACATTTAATCTTTTCGCCAATGCTGCAAGGTACGAAACTGCAGCAATATCAGGAAGCACTGCTATTAATCGCTACTGGATATTTGAAAATCCAGGAACTGCACATAGATTCACTCCACCACACTTCGGTATCTATGATATGCTACTAGTCGGTGCAGGAGGAGGCGGAGGTAATGCAACAGCAGGTACTGTAGCTTCTCTTGGCGGTGGAGGAGGCGGCGGTGGTGTTGCCGAAAAACTTAATGTTATATTAAATTCTACATCAAGTGCATATTATCAAAAAGTTTCTGCCATTAGAGTATCTTCTGGTGGTACTGGATATACTTCTGCTCCAACTGTTGTTATCACTCCAGTAACTGGCAATACACCATCTATAGCTGCTACTGCTACTGCCACTGTTTCTGGTGGCGCTATTACATCTATATCTGTTACAAATAATGGTGTTGGATACACATCGCCTCCATTGATATCATTTACAGGTGGTGGTGGATCAGGTGCTGCTGCTATTGCATATATTGGGGGAAATCAATTATTTGGAATTAATGTTGGTGCAGGAGCATCAGGAACTACTGGAGGTAATACATCAATAACTAAAAACGCATTGCCTGTTGAATGGATTGGTTATGGTGGTGGAGTTGGCGGGACTACTAGTGGTGGATTCTCTGGTGGATCTGGTGGTGGTGGCGGAAAACCAAATGATAATGGGGGAATTTTAAATACTAATGGTGGAGGCTCTACACAGGCAGGAAGTGCAACTGGTGGATATGGAAATGCTGGTGGTGGAGGAACAAGCTCTTTTGGAGTTAACAGTCGAGCAGCGACTGGATCTGGAGGCGGTGCTAGCTCTGCAGGAAGTACATACGGGAATGGTGGTGCAGGTCGATTAATGACTGGATGGGAGATACGAGGAACCAACTCATCAAATACATTAACGGGAACCAGAGGATATTATGGTGGTGGCGGCGCAAGCATAGATTCACAAACTGTAAATTTACCAACACAAGTTAATGAAACAGCAATTGGAGGTGTTGGTGGAGGTGGGTCATCTGGTGCTTCTAGAAGTGGTATTGCTGCGACTGGTGGTGGCGGAGCTGGAGGAGGCGGCACAGTAGGACCAGGTGGTGCTGGTGGATCTGGTATCCTTATCATCAAACAAAAGTATGGATATGATGCAGATATAGTTTTAGCTGCAGGCGGTGGTGGTGCTGGTTATTATAGTGGAGGATATGCTAATGCTAGTGGTGGTGCTGGAGGATTAGTATATACTACTGGAAATCAATTTAATGTTATATCTGGAGAAACATATACGGTAACTATTGGCGCTGGCGGTTCTTCATCTGGTGGAAATGGTACTAATTCTACTTTAGTTAATGCAAATTATACTGTTACTTCTGTTGGTGGTGGAGGTGGAGGAGATGATTATATTGGATTTAATGCTTCCGTTGGAAATACTGGAGGTAGTGGTGGAGGAGGCGGATTCAGCGGTGGTGGAGGTCCATCTAATCAAGTTAGCACTGTAGGATATGGACATGGAAATGCTGGAGGTGCATTTGCAAGTAATGCTGGTGGTGGAGGTGGTGGTGCTGGTGGTGTAGGAACTTCTTCTGCAGGTGGTCCAGGTATAACATGGTTAAACGGAAATATATATTCTGCTGGTGGATTTTCAGGCACAAGTCCTGGAACGGCAAATACTGGAAATGGTGGTAACGGAAGAGGAACTGCTGGTCAAGGAGCAGGTGGTGCTGGAGGCTCTGGCGTTTTCATCATAAGATATGCTGGTCCACAAAGAGGATCAGGTGGTACTGTTACCAGTGTTGATGGATATACCTACCACACATTCACAACATCCGGAACATTTACAGGTTAATAAATAATCAAAAAGGATTATTGCAATGCCAGTTACCACACGAAGCCAATTAAAAGAATACTGTTTGAGAGAGCTGGGTAAACCTGTTCTTGAAATCAACGTAGATGATACACAGTTAGAAGATCGTATTGACGAATCTTTAGAATACTGGAGATTATATCATCCTGATGGTATTGAGAAAGTTTACATGAAGCATTTGATTAGTGCTTCTGAACTTAAACTTACAACAAACAATGCACAAAATTTCGCAGTTCCTGAAATAGTAACAGGGTTAACTTCTGGTGCTACTGCTACATGTGTAAAAGAAACAAGTCGCTCCTCTTCAGGCAACACACTTCTGGTTAAAAATGTAACTGGAACTTTTGCAGTAGGCGAAACAATTCGTGGTACAAATAGTAACGTAACTGCAACTCTTGGAACACCAGCAGTTACACTGGGCGCATACGATAAAAGATACATTGATATTCCCGATGCAGTTTATGGCGTAGTTCGTATTCTCCCATTCAGCCAAGCATCATCTTCAAAGAATCTATTTGATCTGCAATATCAGTTGCGTTTAAATGACTTGTACGATCTTACATCTACAAGTATAATCTATTACAAAACAGTTATGTCGCATTTGGCTCTGCTAGACTTAGAGTTAAATGGTCACCCACAGTTTAGATTCAATCGTCGTCAGAACAAGTTATTCCTAGATGTTAACTGGGAATCTGATGTTGCGCTTGGTGACTTTATTGTTGTTGAGTGCTATCGTGCTTTGGACCCAGTAGAGTATTCTAAAGTATGGGATGAACTTTGGTTAAAGCATTATGTTACTGCTAAATTTAAAAAACAGTGGGGAACTAATCTTAAAAAGTTTTCAGGCATTCAATTACCAGGTGGTGTGACATTGGACGGTGATAAGTTATATGATGAAGCAGTAGGTGAGATAAAAGAACTTGAAGATGAGTTAATGACTAAGTCTGCTCCACTTGAGTTCTTCTTAGGTTAAATATGCCAACCAATTCTTACTTTACTCAGGGAACATCCTCTGAGCAAAATCTTGTTGAAGATCTAATCATTGAATCTTTAAAGATTTATGGTAAGGATTTATTTTATATTCCCAGACAGTTGGTGGCGAAAGATGAGATCCTTGGCGAAGATCGTCTAAGTAGATTTCAAAACAGTTATCCAATTGAAATGTACTTTGATAATATTGACTCTTTTGCAGGTCAAGGTGCATTTATACAGAAGTTTGGATTAATGCTAGAGCAATCTGCAACTCTTACTGTTGCAAGAAAACGCTGGGAGCAGTTGATTGGAGTTCATGGAACTACTATTCTCCCCAATCGCCCATGCGAGGGAGATCTTCTCTACTTCCCATTGACCAAAGGTTTGTTCGAGATTAAGTTTGTAACACATCAGGATCCATTCTATCAGCTTGGTAAATTGTATGTTTACAAATTGCAGGTTGAGCTGTTCCAGTATTCTTCTGAGAGACTAGATACTAATATACCTGAGGTTGATGTATTTGAAGAACTGAAAACTTTTGACATCACCAAGAATGTGGAAGTTGAAACTTCTGATTCGTTTGGTGATAATAATCAATTTAAACGCGAAGCAGTTGATGTTCTGTTTAATGCGGATAACCCATTTGGTGAAGTTATAACATCATATAATTTTGGCAGAGCAGATTCAACTAGAACTACTGCTGACGAAGATCAAGTAACTACGGATACAAACTAAAATGGCTAAACAAACTATCAATATTGGAACTGCGGCGAACGACGGAACAGGTGATCCTCTTCGTACAGCATTTACCAAAACAAATGCAAACTTTACTGAGATATACAATGCTGGACTAATTCCTTCTCAGACTGGAAACAACGCAAGATATCTGTCTACTGATGGAGCTATTCTCTCATGGGTAGTGCCATTTAGTGGATCTTATAATGATCTGACCAACAAGCCAACTATCCCAGAAACTAATACTAATACTCATGGTGGCTCTGCTGCGATAGTTGTCGGACAACAGAATGCCACTAGAGATAATCTTACCATAAAGATTGTAAATAACAACAATACATTAGATGTACAGTACAATTATAGCAATCCATCTAATAACGTATCGATCAGTGTCTATAGAGTTTCTCCAAATCCAGGAAATGTTTTATCTGGCGCTGCAGTTGTTAATGCGAATAATACAAACTATCAATTAGTGCAAAATTTGGCTACGGTTGGCGACACCTTAACCTTTGTTCTCGCTGATGCTAGTTTCCATAAAATTTACAGAGTAACAGTAATAGCAAGAAATATGCCAGCAGTCGGAATAGCAGGTGATGCTTACTGCATTATTGAAGAACTCAAATAATGTTAGACGGAAAGGTATTCTACCATGGAATTATTAGAAGCACTATCGTTGCTTTCGGTAGTCTTTTTAGTAACATTTACATCGATAGAAAAAAGGATGATTCTGTAAGTGGGCAAACGATACAGCGTTTGCAAGTTCCACTAGCATATGCACCAAAAGAAAAGTGGATAGTTAGAATAGATTCAGATCCAGATTTACAGAATAATACGTATACAACATTACCAAGATTGTCGTTTGAAATTACTGGTTATAATTATGATGCTGCACGTAAAGCAAACAGAATGAATAAGGTTCGCTGTGTCGATGCGAGCCAAGATACTATGAAGAGTTTGTTTACACCAGTTCCTTATAATATCGATATTACTCTTTATGTATTGACGAAAACACAGGAAGACGGTTTGCAAATTATTGAGCAAATCCTTCCAACTTTTACGCCAGACTATACGCTAATGATTAACTCTGTCCCATCTATGAACATAATACAGGATGTTCCTGTTATTTTAAATAGCGTAGCAGTTCAAGATGATTACGAGGGTGATTTTCAAACTCGCAGATTTGTAACTCATACATTGAACTTCACATTAAAATTAAATCTATACGGTGGTCTCTCTAATACTGGAGTTATTGATACCGTTATTTCTAATGTTAGCGAAGATCCTCAATTCCGACAAGGTTTAAGAATTTATACCGCAGAAGGTGATCCAGGAACTGTAACAGTGACAAGTGAGAGCTGGATAAACGATCTTTAATTAATGAGGTGCTATGGCACAAATTTATAATTCAAATGCGAATCTAAAAGCAGCTGGCGTCAGTGTACAGTTTACGCCAGAACAAATCCAAGAATATGTTAAATGTTCGTCTGACCCCATTTATTTTGTAGAAAACTATTGCTATATTGTAACTCTTGATCACGGTCTTCAGCTATTCAAACTATACGATTGTCAAAAAGAAAAACTTACAGTTATCCATGAAAACCGCAGAGTTATTCTTATGGAAGGTCGCCAGCAAGGTAAAACTACTACTTCTGCAGCCTACATTCTCTGGTACACTTTATTCCAGCCAAACAAAAATGTAGCGATTCTTGCTAACAAAAAGGATGCTGCTCGAGAAGTTTTAGATCGATATCAGATAATGTATGAGGGATTGCCTGACTGGATGCAGCAGGGTGTTCTTACTTGGAACAAAGGTGATATTGAATTAGAAAACGGATCAAAAGTATTTACAGCTGCAACTGGTCGTTCTGGTATTCGAGGTAAATCTGTAAACTTACTGTATGTTGACGAAGCTGCAATTATTCCAAATACAGTGGCTGAAGAATTCTTTACTTCGGTTTATCCTACGATTTCTGCTGGTCAAACAACAAAGATTCTTTTAAGCAGCACTCCCTACGGATATAATCATTTTTGGAAGTTTTGGAATGATGCTGAGAAGGGGCGAAACGGTTTCGTTACTCTGTTTATTCCATACTGGAAAATACCAGGTCGCGATGAGAATTGGGCAGCTGAACAAAAGGCAACTCTTGGCGAACTGAAATTTAATCAAGAGGTTCTTTGTAACTTCCTTGGTTCTAGTTTAACCTTAATCGGTGCTGATACGATTGCTCAAATGTCATTTAATAATCCAATTCTCTCTAGAGACGGATTAGATGTATACGAAGCACCAGAGCCAAAACATACTTACGTTCTGGTAGCTGATACTGCTGAGGGAGTTGGTCAGGATTACTCAGCTTTTACCGTAATAGATATAACTGGAGCGCCATACAAATTAGTGGCAAAATATAGAAATAATGACATAAGTGTTTTATTATATCCAAACGTAATACATAAGGTTGCAAAAGAATACAATGAAGCCTATGTGCTTGTAGAACTAAACTACAGCGATCAGGTTCCAATGATTTTACATTCTGAATTAGAATATGAGAATATCCTTTTTGTAAACAGGACTGCTACTGGGCAGGTTGTTTCTGGCGGATTTGGTGGTGGAAAAACGCAGCTGGGAGTAGTAACCGATAAGAAGGTCAAAAGGACTGGCTGTCACAATTTTAAGTCTTTGGTCGAGGAGAAAAAGCTCCTTATATTTGATGCTGATGTAATATCTGAGATTTCCACATTTATCGAGAGTAAAGGTAGCTACGCTGCAGACGATGGCTACAATGACGATCTAGTTATGACTTTAGTGCTGTTTTCGTGGCTGACTGCAAGCCCATACTTTAAAGATTTGAATAATATAAACCTACGCGAGCTAATGTATAAACAGAGGATTCAAGCCATTGAAGATGAGCTGACTCCGTTTGGTTTCCAGAATGATGGTCGGGATGACGATGGAAACCCATTGAATTTTTGAAATTTCAATTGTAATAAATATACAGGTAGTTGCTCAAGTAGCAAACATATAACAATGTAATTAAGGAGAATTACAATGCCTTTCCAACTTAGTCCAGGTGTTGCGGTCGTAGAGAAAGATTTTACATCTATCGTTCCTGCTGTTTCTAGTTCTGCTGGCGCTTTCGCTGGCGTATTCCAGTGGGGTCCAGTTTTAGAGCCAATCACAATCACTTCTGAAAACGAACTCGTAAGCATATTCGGCAAACCAACCGATTCAAATTTCCAGTCTTTTTTCACTGCTGCAAACTTCCTCAGTTATACAAATAACCTGTTAGTTTGCCGTGCCGATACTGCTGCTACAAACGCAGTATCTTCTGGCACTTCAATTAAAATTAAAAATAACGCAGAATATCTAACATCATACGCTAATGGACAAGGTACTGTTGGTGAGTGGGCAGCTCGCTATCCAGGTGCTTTGGGCAACTCTCTTAAAGTTTCTATGGCTGATGCTGGTTCATTTACAAACTGGGCTTATGCAGACCAGTTCCAAAGCGAGCCAGGAACTTCTTCTGCAGCTGCTGCTGTGGGTGGAGGAAGCGATGAATTGCATGTTATTGTTATTGATGAGGACGGACTTTGGTCTGGAACCGCTGGAACAATTTTAGAAAAGTATTCTTTCCTCTCAAAGGCATCTGATTCTAAGTCTTTTGATGGCTCTAACAACTATTACAAAGATGCTATCAACTCTAAATCTAAATTTATCTACTGGATGGACCATACAACAATCGGTGGTGGTACAAACTGGGGAGGTTCTTTAACAACTACATTTAACAATTTAACCTCAGCAGTTACACGTTCTTTAACTGGTGGAACTGATGACCTTACTGCTACTGCTGGCGAACTGCAAGCAGCCTGGATTGTTTTTGCTGATGATAGTCAGTATGATATTAGCCTTCTGCCAGTTGGAGCAGTTAGCTCTACAGTTGCAGCATACGTAATTAATAACGTAGCTGAAGTTCGTAAAGACTGCGTTGTGTTTGCTTCTGTTGCTGATACTGAAGGTGCAGTTATTCTGTCTTCAGACGCTTCAGCCGTAACAAAAGCGATGGCTTATCGTAACGATCTTCCAAGCACTTCTTACGCTGTTCTTGATTCTGGTTACAAATATCAATACGATCGCTACAATGACAAGTATCGTTATGTTCCATTGAACGGTGATACAGCTGGAACCTGTGCTCGTACAGATTACACCAATGATCCATGGTTCTCTCCAGCTGGACTAAATCGTGGTCAAATTAAGAACGTAGTTAAACTTGCATTTAACCCAAACAAAACACAACGCGACCTTCTTTACAAAGATGGTATTAACCCAGTAGTTTCTTTCCCAGGACAGGGAACTGTTCTGTTTGGAGATAAAACTCTTCTGGCTAAGCCAAGCGCATTTGACCGCATCAACGTGCGTCGTTTGTTTATCGTTTTGGAAAAGGCGATTGCAACTGCTTCTAAATTCCAGTTGTTTGAGTTTAACGACGAGTTTACTCGTGCACAGTTTAAGAACTTAGTTGAGCCATTCCTGCGTGATGTTCAAGGTCGTCGTGGTATTACTGACTT
>Ga0315909_10003349_pt1 | contig 19630 bp, 31 predicted proteins | sample LakEriMetagenome_11_FD_203527 | JGI IMG/M metagenome (GOLD analysis project Ga0315909, IMG submission 203527) | Freshwater fungal communities from buoy surface, Lake Erie, Ohio, United States - Buoy 2 MA125 | ecosystem: Environmental > Aquatic > Freshwater > Lake | place: USA: Lake Erie, Ohio... | reverse complement strand
TGGAAAGGAAGGCATCGTTCCGATTCCTACTTTCGCTTGTGTCGCCTGTGGTTGGGTGAACAAGATGTTCCGCCCATTCAAGCAGGTCGCTGAAGCAACCGCTGATGAGATGCCAGCAGAACCCGCTGAAGAGACTCGTCCGAAGCTCGTTCTAGAGCCCTAATGGAAACTACGTTCGTAGATAAGTCCCGTGTCACAGTCCGAGAAATCTCAAAGAATGTGGCACGGGATTTTATTGAAACCCACCATTACACGCATAAGTTCTCTTCTACCAGATATGCCCTTGGGGTATTCTATGTAGAAGATACTGAGCATATGTTCTTTGCTGGTGCGAACGAGAAGCTTATTGGGTGTATGACCTATGGGCATCCCGTCAGCAATAGAACGGTGGATAGTATTACGGACGGCTTAGAGTTGGATGAAGTATTGGAATTAACCAGATTGGTGTGTTTAGATGGATATGGAAAGAATCTGGAAAGTTTCGTAATTGCTCAGTCCTTTGATTGGATGAAGAAGAATGACCCGAAGGTGAAAGTCTTGGTCAGTTATGCAGACCCCGAACAAGCACATACGGGTGGTATCTACAGAGCAACCAACTGGCTATATCAAGGTTGTGGGTATTCCAAGTTGATGCCAGATTATAGTATCCGTATTAATGACAATGACCTCTGGACTCACAGCCGTACTGTTGGAGCCCGATGGGGGAATAAGTCCGTTGAGAATCTTGCGAAGAGTATCGGTCAAACCTTTTACAGAAAAGAGGAAACGGCTAAACATCGGTATATCTATTTCCTTGTTGGGAAGAAGGAAAAGAAACGGATGATGAAGAACTTAAAGATTCCCGTATTCTCTTATAATGAAATAAAACCTTATACCCAACTTATCCAGAAGGTGCATGTAAAGGATGGGGTGGTGGAACGTATTGAAATTCTGCAAGGGGTTGACAACGGGTGGTCAAACAAACAAATTCTAATGCAGGAGGATGACGATGGCGAAGAGTCTATTTGACCATATTAATGCAATATATCTCGACCAGAAGAAGAACTATTTCGCTGGATTGGATGATGGGGAGAAGCGAACCTATAGTAATTATATGGTCAACCGATTCCTCAGTATGAATATCCACCAACTCCCGCTGGTCAATGAGATTCAGAAGTATAATATTCCTTCTGATATTCACTATTTATTCTTTGCGACCACGATTCCTCGCGGTAAGCAATACAACAAGTATGTGAAGTCGAAGAACGAAACCAAGTATGAAAGTTGGTTGATTACCTTGGTTGCGAAGCACTATAACGTGTCTGAAGATGAAGCGGTCACATACTTGGACATCTACTATCAAGAAAATAAACCCGCACTTCGAGAACTCTGTGAGAAGTATGGGATTGACAATAAGATACTAAAGAAGGCGAAACTATGACACAGGATTTGGTTACTATGGTAAAGTTAAGTTGGGCAGAATATTTCCGTAAGATTGCACATACGATTAAGTTGAAATCAAAAGACAAGAACACTCAGATTGGTGCAGTTATTGTCGGTTCTAATAATGAGATTCGTTCTACTGGATACAATTCGTTCCCACGTGGGATTGAAGATTTTCACGATGAACGGCAGGAACGTCCAGAGAAGTATTACTGGATGGAACACGCCGAACGTAATGCGATTATCAATGCGGCACGTATTGGTGTCTCAACGAATAATTGTACAATATATCTGACTTGTGACATCCCATGTGTAGATTGTACCCGTGCGATTATTAACGCAGGTATCAAGGTTATCTTCTGTGAACGTGGAGAGGGTGCAAAGGGTGACCATTGGGACGGACACCGTGAACGTAGTATCCAAATGTTGAAAGAAGCACATAGAACTGTATGGTACTACGGCGATAGTAAACCCTTTATTGATATTGGCGAAGTACGTGCCTAAATATATAATTTCTAGTGGGTGTAGTTATACTGTTTATCTTGATGCATTTAGAAAGAAATTTGCTTCAGATGCTTTTTATTTTAAAAACAATGTGCGATTTATTTCGTTGGGTTCTGAGGGAGCAGCTAATAATCACATTGTAGAAACTACAATTCATGCCGTTTCTAGTTTATTAAAATCAGGAGTTTCGCCCAAAGATATATTTGTTTTAGTTGACTTCACACAAATTGGTAGAATTTCAAAAAAAATACCATCTCATTTTAACGAGGATTTCGACAGTTCGATTGTTAATATTGAAAAAAAATATTTATCCAATCCTAACATACAAAAGATAAATGATGATTTACAAATAAGCAGGTGGTCTGGGTGGGTGAAGATTAATGATACCGTGTATTCATTAATGCAAAATACGACTGACCGTTATTTTCCAAAGTATTTTAAAGAATGGGATGAATTAATAAGATTTTCTTATAGAGGATATATTGACGTTATAGAAGAATATTTTAATTCAATCATATTATTACAAACATATTTAAAATTTGTTGGAGTTGATTATCGTTCATTTTTCATGAATAATGTTGTAGAAGGGTGGTATTATGAAAAATTCACCAAAGAGTCACAACGCTTTAACATTCCTTGGATAAGTAATAAATTTTTAAATTTAGACAGAACGTTGAAACATAAGTATAGTATAGAGAGTGAATATAAAGTACCTAATTTATCAGATTCGTTGCATGTAAAACAGTTGTCACCGTTACTTAATGCTACATTTGATATGATAGATTTCTCAAAATTTATTTTATACAAAACAGAAGGTAATAATTTTGGTGGTATTGATGAATTTGTGATAGACAATTTTCCAAAAGAATATTTTATCGATATAAACACCGGGCAGGGGCATGGATGTACGGGTCCAGTTTATGGAATGCATCCAAATGCACAAGCACATGAAACTTATGTAGATAGATTTTTAGTGGATACAATTAAAAATTTTTTAGGGAGTAACAATGAGTGACTTTATAATGACATTTTCTGAAAGTGCGTTAACAGAAATGAAATCATTTGCGGAAAAAGAAAATACGGATTACTTTCGTGTTTCTGTAATGCCTGGTGGTTGTTCTGGATTCAAGTACAATTTTGAAATTATTGACAACCCAGAAGCAGATGATGTTGTACTTGAGCAACACAACGGGGTAAAGGTAGTAGTAGACCCATTTTCTGTTCCGTATCTAAACAATGTTGTTGTGGATTTTATTTCTACGATGATGGAAACTGGATTTAAATTTAATAACCCTAACACATCTGGCGGGTGTGGATGTGGTACAAGTTTCGCGGTGTAAGTATATATGAGCAACGGTAAAGGCGATACCCCAAGACCAATTAGTGTGAGTTCTAAAGATTTTGAAAATAATTGGGAACGCACATTCGGAACAAGGAAGAAGAAGTTTGACAAAAAGGTTCAAGACCTACAAGCAGATATTGATAGGGTCAGAGATATGTTAGACCATTACAGCGGATTACCTTCAACGCAATCTTATGATACGACCAATGGGTAGACAAACTGGAATTACGGAACATGGTAACCAGTTTGTTCTCACTCAATGGGCACCGAGTTCTGTCCAACTGACATTACAGAACGGTAACTATGTTATTAGTGAAACATTAGAAAATCTACGGTCAGAACAAGAAATGATGGAACGTAGAAATGCACTAGAAAATGAATTTATAGAATGGGTCACCCAAAAAACACAACCAACAGAGAATGTAGATGAAACCGTCAATTAAATACCTTACAGAAGAAGATGCAATCCAGTGTGTAGGAAAAGGGTGGGAGCACCTCGTCCGTAGAGTCTATAATGCGAAAATAGGATTAGGTATTCCTGTCGGTATTATTCAGGTAAAGGAAAAGTGGGGTGGACTTCGTATATATGCTGATTATTACATTAAGGAAATAGAAGAAGTTATTAGGGAAGTTGGTGAAGAAAGTCTTACAATCTGTCACGACTGCGGAGCTCCTGCTGGTTTGGTAAAGAAAGGAACGTGGTACCAGACATTATGCGAAGAGCATCGGGGTGAATGGATACCCGCTGAATCTTAATAATACTTTATAATAGACCCCGAAAGGGGTCTTGACTTTTATGCCCTATTTGGGTATATTTAATATGTCTAGTATCTTAAGAGGATTAAATGAACAAGGTTTCGTACAGTCAGTATACAACGTGGGCTAACTGCCCCGAGTCGTGGAAGCTCAAGTATGTGGATGGTCACCGTATTGATGACGGGTCCATTCATACTATTTTTGGAACAGCTATGCACGAAGTCATCCAAGAGTGGTTGGAACACTATCTCTTTAATGGGAAGGAATTACAGGCGTCAAGTATTGACCTTGATGAAAACCTAAAGAGTAAGTTCCACGAACACTTCAAGAATTCAATCAAGGAAGTGGATGGTCAAAAGATTTTCCCATCCGACCGCAAGACGTTGGAGGAATTTTACCATCAAGGAACACAGATTCTATCTTACGTTCAGGCGAATCAGAAGAAGTTGTTCCCTACGCAGAATACCAAACTACTTGGTATTGAGTTTCCTATTGACGTAGAGGTTCGTCCTGGCGTTCAGTATGTTGGGTATGTGGATATTCTTACGCAGAACGAACGGACTGGTCTGATTACGATTTATGACCTAAAGACTAGTCGTTCGGGCTGGACACAAGCACAGAAGTCTGATAAGACTAAGATTAGTCAGCTGCTTCTGTATAAGAAGTTTATCTCCGAACATTTCAATGTTCCGTTGGAATCGGTACGAGTCGAGTATATCATCCTCAAGCGGACTATCTCTGAGAACTCTCCCTATCCGATTCCGCGTGTCAGTCCGTTCGAACCTCCGCATGGCAAGCCGTCTGTTAATCGTGCGTGGACTGACTTCGAGGCATTCTTGAATGATTGTTTCAACGAGGTTGGTCAGTATAAGACTGACACGATTAAACATAAGGCAAGTAAGAGTGCCTGTAAGTATTGTGTATTCCGTGAACGTAAAGACCTTTGCAAGTACGGGGTGTAACGTGGACAATCCGATGGTCAACTACAGCAAGATTATCGCAGAAACTGCTAGTAACCATTACAATGTGCGGGATGAGTACAAGGACAATTCTTATGAACAGAATGTAGCAATTACGAGAAATGAGCAACGTCCGTTTTCTGTTGGTGCGATTAACATTACGGGTGAACTCAATATCGGAATGATGATTCGGTCTGCGTGTCTATTGGGTGCAGAGAACTTTTATATCTTTGGACGAAAGAAATTCGATAAGCGGTCTACTGTAGGGGCTGAGAAATACATTAATATCGTCCAGTATACGTTTGATGACCCGATACACGCGGATACCGAAATCAACGAACGATTGGAGTATTTGCTGAAGTGGAATAGTGTGGTGTTGTGTGAGCACGGTGGGACGGAAGTTGGTTCACATAAGACGAAACTCTTATACAAGGAAGAGTTTGAACGTCCACTATTCGTATTCGGTTCGGAGAGTCACGGACTCCCAGAGGTGGTGACAAAGAACGAGCAATTCTATAAGTTGAGTATTCCGCAACGTGGAGTCCTTCGTTCGTTCAACGTCAGTGCCGCAATGAATATCATTCTGTGGGATTATGTCAAGGAGATGTTTCTATGAAGCTTGGTGTAATCGCGGGAAACTTTGACATCATACATCCTGGGTATATGAAGATGTTCAAGGAATGTAAGGCAAACTGCGATAAGTTTCTTGTGTTCCTCCATGCAGACCCTACTATTGAACGACCAGAAAAGATTAAGCCTATTTTATCCGTCGAAGAACGTACAGAGATATTACAGGGTATTAAATATATTGATGAAATAGTACCTTATAATACCGAACACGATTTGTGGCGATTATTGATTTTGTACAATCCCTCTATTAGATTTCTTGGTGAGGATTACAAGGACAAGAATTATACTGGTAAGGGGTTTTGTCCCGTACATTGGATTGGTCGTGACCACGGATGGTCCACGACGAAATTTAAAACTTTAATCGCTCAATCATTATGAAAAAACAATATAAGCAAATGGTAGATACTCGTCGGGTCTATCAGTTAGAAACCGATATGTACTATGACAGTCGGTTTGAATATATTACTCGCCAACGGTCCCTTGATTACCTCAAGCGATATGCTCGTAAGATTTGGAAGGGTGAGAAGTATAAGAAAGAACTTCCACTTATCCGATTTGGAAAGGGTTTGCAGAAATATAGTTGGTGTGATGGAGAGACATTAGAACTTGCACCAACCCAACGTGACATTCTGACTCTGGTGCATGAATTGGTTCATGCGATTGGTTATGATGACCACGATAAGAACTTTGCGGCAAAAGAATTAATACTACTTGCGAAATATACTCCTGTGAGAGTTGACGCATTACACGAAATGTTTGAGGTTATGATATGATGACGAAGTTAAAAGAAGCATCAGTACTATTCTTTATTCAGGTGTTGAGTTACACGATTTGGTGTATCAACTTCCGTGCGGTTGCTGATGCTCAGTATCACACCGCAGCACTCAGTGACTTTATGATTGCCTCTATTCAGTTCTTCGTGATTCGCAGAATTGCTCACGGACAAGACCATCTCCATCAATGGGCAGGGTATGCTCTGGGGTCGGTCGCAGGAAGTTATCTGGGGATTTGGATTTCCGCAACATTCTTGGGGGGTTGATATGAGTGATGCATTAGTTATTACATTGACGATTATCGTAACCACTATCGTTGGAATAGGAATATCCCCAATGTTCTATGCACGGTGTCGTGATTGCAGGGCAAAGATATACAAACATACTATTCATAAGTGTCCAGTATCGGGTAAGCGATATAGGGGGATGTAATATGCCACGAAAGAAAAAGGAAACGGTTGACTCATTGAAGTTAGACTTTACTGGTCAGATGGTTGCCATATTTGATGTGGAAGGATATGGACCGATTGAGATTCGTTTGGATGATAAGGAAACAGCACTTGCGGTATTAAAGACCATACTGGAGTATTCTGGAAATATACACGATGTAGATTCATACACTGCCGCAGAAGGTAAGAGACTTAAGAAACTGGTGGAGGGGAAATGATTGAGAAGATTGAGAAACCGTGGGGAAGTGAACTGAAGTTTGCTCATACGGCGCATTATGTCGGGAAGATTCTAGAGGTCAAGAATGGGGAAGCTCTGAGTATCCAATACCATCGTGAGAAGGTTGAAACGATGCACGTGATTGAAGGTACTGGTCGAATGGTTCTCTATGTGATGGATGAGGATGGTGACCCAAGCGTGACCAGTATCACGATAATGAACCCAGGTGATACGTTCCATCTCCCACCTCGTCAGATTCACCGTATCGTGGCAGACACGGACATGAAGATTGTTGAAGTGTCTACCAACCATTTGAATGATTTGGTGAGATTACAGGACAAATATAACCGGAAGTAATATGATTTTATTGTTAGGCGACATTCACGGACACGTAGGAATACTAGGTAGAGCACTAGAAGTTTCTAAACAATCTAATGCTAAAGCAATTATTCAATTAGGTGACTTCTGTATGTTTCGGGATAGTGAAGAACTTTTCCGTAACAGTATTAGAAACGCTCATATCCCAATTTATTTTATCGATGGGAATCACGATGATTGCACTCGATGGGTTCAATATGATTCTGTTCACAAAGTATGGGATGACCGTGAACTTTATTATATCCCACGGGGTACAGTAATGAAATTGGATGGACGTACTATTGCGTTTATGGGTGGTGCCGCATCTATTGATAAACAGATACGTTTAGAGAATGGTATGCATTGGGACCATAATGAAAATATTGCTGATGAACATATCGTTCGTATGGAACAGAATATCAAGGGAAAAAAGATTGATATGTTCCTTACGCATTGTCCACCGAATTCTGTAGTTGAAAGACACTTTGACGCAGAGGGTAAACTATTCTTTGGTGTCGGACTTGATTGGACTGACCCTGCACAAAAGATTATTGAGGATTTGTGGGATAAGATGGGTAATCCAAATATATTCTCTGGACATATGCACCGAAGAGTACAAGGAAAGAATTATAGAATATTAAATATAAATGAAGTTTTAGCAGTGTAACCAGATACTTATCTATAGAAGGTTATAGACAAAGGTTACATATGAGAAAAGACAAAGACAAAAACAAATATACTACCATTCAGGTTAGTAAAGAAATAAATAAGCATATACGTGAATTCTGTACAAAGAATTTCGTTAATGCGGGACCATTGACAGAACACCTATGGTCCAACTATATTTCTTCTAGTATGAGTGGTAGTATTTCTTTACAGGGGTAAGATGATATGAGAACTGGTTACATACCAAAAGAAAAACGTAAGAAGATTTTATTCCTCGCAGACGATATGCGAGTCACCTCTGGCATCGGTGTGATGACCAGAGAAATCATTGAAGGTACGTGTCACCGATATAATTGGGCACACGTAGGCGCAGGAGTCCAACATCCAGAAGCAGGTAAGGTTATTGATGTGTCTGCTGCACTAAGTAAGGAAACTGGTGTCGATGATACCTATGTCCGTATTTATCCATATAATGGATATGGTGACAGTCGATTAATTCGTCAATTAATTGAAATTGAAAAACCAGATGCTATCCTTCACTTCACCGACCCCCGATATTGGATTTGGTTATACCAAATGGAGCACGAACTCCGTCAGAAGATGCCAATTCTTTATTATAATATTTGGGATGACCTTCCATTCCCAATGTATAATAAAGAATATTATATGTCATGCGATTCACTATTCTCAATCAGTAAGCAGACTTATAACATTAATAAGAATGTATTGGGACCGGAGAATTCCCGTCATCTTGCGTATATCCCACACGGTATCAACACAAAACGCTATCACCCACTTCCTGCGGATGATGAAAAGATGTTGGAAACCAGAAAAAGATTGTTTGGTGACGCTCAAGTTGATTATGTAGTATTCTACAATAGTCGGAATATTCGTCGAAAGCAAACATCTGACATCATCTATGCGTTCAATATCTTTATGTCTAAGTTGACACCAGAACAACGTGAACGTGTTCGGTTGGTATTACATACGCAACCCGTGGATGATAATGGAACCGACTTACCACGTGTCATTCGTGATGTCACGCCCGATATTGAAAAGTATGTGGTGTTCTCTCCGAACCGTACTGAATATGATTACTTAAATCATTTGTACAACATCGCAGACGTAACCATAAATATGTCCAGTAACGAAGGTTTCGGATTGGGTACTTGTGAGAGTATCGTAGCAGGAACTCCTATCATTGTCAATGTCACGGGTGGACTACAAGACCAATGCGGATTTATGGATGATGAAGGAAATTACCTTGACCCAGAAATTCATTTCACGAAGGATTGGGGTAGTAACCACGATGGTCGGTACAAGAAGCATGGGGATTGGGCATTCCCAATGTTCCCAACCAATCGTTCTATCCAAGGGTCACCAATGACACCTTACATCTTTGATGACCGTGCTTCATTTGATGATGCGGCAGCACGGATGATGGAAGTGTATAATCTTGGTCGTGAGGAACGGAAACGCCGTGGTGAACTCGGTAGACAATATGCACTGAATCACGGAAAGTTTACGGCAGAACATATGTGTAATTCGTTCATCGAACATATTGATAAGGGAATAACTAATTGGGTACCTCGTAAGCGTTTCACGTTGGAGAAGGCATAATGAAGCGGAGGGCATTAGTTACTGGAATTACCGGACAAGACGGTTACTACTTGACCAAGTTACTCCTTGAAAAAGGATATGATGTGTATGGTGTTATTCGTCGGCACAATCGGGTCGAAAATGAATTAGGTACGGTCCAAGGGTTCCGGAATGATGTCAACTTTGAATACGGTGACTTGACGGATGCATCTTCGATGGAAACAATTGTCCATCGTGTCAGACCTCATGAAGTCTACAATCTCGCCGCTCAATCGCATGTCAAGATTAGTTTTGACAGTCCATCATACACCGCTCAAGCAAATGCAATTGGGTCTGTGAATCTAATGGATGCCGTTCGTCGGTTGACTCCATACGCTAGATTCTATCAAGCATCTACATCAGAGATGTTTGGTAATAGTATTGATGCCGACGGATTCCAAAGGGAAATCACTCCGATGCGTCCTGTTAGTCCTTATGGTGCGGCAAAGTTGTTCGCACACAATATGGTCAACATCTATCGTATCCAACACGGACTCTTCGCCTGTTCTGGGATTCTCTTTAATCACGAATCTCCAAAACGTGGTGATATGTTCGTAACACAGAAAATTATTAGATTCGTACAGAAAATGGAAAGTAAGAATTGGGATTATCTCAGTAAGGAAAAGTTGACCCTCGGAAACCTTGAAGCTCGACGGGATTGGGGACACGCAGAAGATTATGTCTACGGAATGTGGTTAATGCTTCAACACAGTACACCGGATGATTATGTGTTGGCAACTGGTGTTACCCATAGTATTAAGGATTTCCTTACAACAGCATTTGGTCAACGTAGATGGGAGGATTGGGTAGAAACTGACCAGAAGTTCTATCGTCCAGAAGATGTACACCATCTAAAGGGTGACTCAAATAAAGCTCGTCAAGTACTTGGGTGGGAACCGAAACACAATTTACAATCGTTAGTTAACTCTATGTTAAAGGGTATATAATATGTCAGTAGAAATGAAACCATTATGTGTAGTACGCGCACCATGCGCCACTCGGTCTGGATATGGTGATATGAGTCGTGACATCATCCGTCATATTATTGAATATGATAAGTTTGATGTGAAAATTATTTCTGTGAATTGGGGCGAAACTCCAATGAACGCTTTGGATGAAAATAATCCAAAAGACAAGATGATTTTAGATAGAATCTTGACAGGTCCACTCACCAGACAACCAGAACTGTTTGTCACCATTACTATTCCGTCTGAGTTTGAACGAATCGGTAAGTATAACATCGGTATTACCGCTGGTATTGAAACCAGTATTGCGTCTGCTCAATGGGTAGAAGCATGTAACCGTATGGATACCGTATTCACCATCTCTGAACATTCTAAGAATGTATTCCTTGCTTCTCAATTCGGTCGTAGAGGACCAAACGGAGAAGATTTGGGTACACTTAAGTTAGATAAACCAATCGAAGTATTACATAATTGTATTGACCAGGCTATCTTCAAGCGTTTAGAATATGAATCGGATGTATTACCTACCGTAAAGGAAGTATTGGCGGATATCCCAGAAAAGTTCTGTTACTTGTTTGTCGGTCACTGGCTCCGTGGAGACTTTGGTGAAGATAGAAAGAACGTAGGATTGTTGGTTCGAGTATTCTTTGAAACATTTAAACAATCCAAGACCGCACCTCCAGCACTAATATTAAAGACTAGTGGTGGTAACTTCTCAATTCTTGATAAGAGAGAAATCTTGAAGAAGATTAGTGATATCCGAAGTACAGTTCAGTTAGAAGAAGGTCAAACTTTACCAAATGTATATGTATTGCATGGAGAGTTAACTGACGCAGAAATGAATTCCTTGTACAATCACCCAAAGGTAAAGGCTCACGTAAGTTTGACGAAGGGTGAGGGTTTTGGTCGTCCGTTACTTGAAGCTTCTATCAGTGGTAAGCCAATCATTGCATCTGGTTGGAGTGGTCATATGGACTTCTTGAATGCAGAGGATGCTGTGTTGGTTGGTGGTGAACTAAAACAAATACATCCAAGTTCTGTATGGGAGAATATATTGATTCCAGAATCATCTTGGTTTAGACCCGACCTTCAACAAGCTGCAAATGCATTCGCAGCAGTGTTTATGGACTATGAAACCTTCCGTAAGAAAGCACATAAATTAGGGAAAGAAAACTTTAAGAAGTTCTCATACAAGGTAATACAACAAAGGACTTGGGAATTATTGGATAAGTACGTGCCAGAATTCCCTAAGCAAGTCCCATTAAAATTACCATCGTTAAAGAAAATTGACTTACCTAAACTTAAAAAGGCTGAATAATGCCACTACGTAGTGAACGTCGATTCATAAATCTTAATGATGTCAAACCAGGAATGATGATTCAGATTAATTATACTAAAAAATCTGGTGATTCTGGAAACTACATCATATTGGTGGTAGACCCCAATCGAACCAATGAACGTGCAACAGAACCACAATTACATGGTTTCGTAATAGATGAACTAACGGATTCACAACTTATTGAATTCTTTGCGGCATTTGGTAAAAGTATTAATATAGATTACGAAGATAGACGAGCTAGTGTCATAGAAGGGTTAAATACTGATGAAGCATACGATGCGTTTTCAACATCAAAGTATGTACAGAACCGTTCATATCGAACATTCAATTTAAGTGGTATATCGCAAGTTCGTCAAATTTTAGTTGGGTCAATTGACTAGGAGTTAATATGTCAGAACAACAAATTTGTCCACAAGAGGATTGCGTACCAAAAGAGGCACTACCATCGGTTATGCAGATGGCGAAGAACTTAGCATCTGATAGTGCTAAGATTGTAAAGAACGCCGTTCAAGGTAACAAGACATTAGTGGATGATGAGGTGCGTGAAAACCGGTGGACCACGTGTCAAGGATGCGAACGTCTTCAAAATGACAGATGTTTAGAATGTGGATGTTTTATGAAAGTAAAAGTTGCATTCAACACTTCTGTGTGTCCTTTGGGGAAGTGGTAAATGGATTTAGGATTAGTCACTAAATATTTTTATCCTCATAGAATTTTAGACATTGGGGCTAACATCGGTCAGTTTCATCAAACAGCCAGACAATATTTCCCAGAAAGTTATATATTTTCTATTGAAGCATCGGACGCATGCGAACCTTCACTAAAACAGATTACTGACCAATATTTCATAGGTCTTTTGACCAGAGATGAGTCTGTATATAATTTCTATACCAGAAAAGATACTGATACGTGTACGGGAAATTCTATCTATCGTGAATTGACCTCTTGGTTCGCAGACGATAACTTAAAAGTTGTACGTAAACAAGGTCATCGTTTGGATGATTTGTTCACTGAAGATTCTACATTTGACCTAATTAAAATCGACACACAGGGTTCAGAATTAGATATTATTAGTGGTGGAAAGAATCTCTGTAGTAGAGCACAGGGTATTCTTCTCGAAGTATCTCTAACACAGTACAACGAAAACTCACCTCTTATAGATGAAGTTCATCGGTTTATGAGTAACTTTGGTTACGAGCCTAAAGAGTTATTAGGTGTAATACGTAATCAAAATGGAGAAATATTCCAGAATGATATATTATACATCAAACGGTAATAATAAAATATGAAAGATTTGATTATTGGAGCAGCAGACAATTACGGATGGGATAAGGTACGTAATTGGGCAACATCAATAAAGTCCACTGGATTTGATGGTGACGTAGTATTGATAGCGTACAGAGTAACCCAAGAACTTGTAGAAAAATGTACCGAACTCGGTATTCATGTTATTATGGTCAACCACGATGAGACTGCAAGGGAAATCAATCATACATCAGGTAATCTACCTACACAATCACATAAGTTAAGAAATTTTCACATTTGGCAATATCTCTCTGAAAATCCAGACTATCGAATGGTAGCAATAACTGATACCAGAGATGTGATATTCCAGTCAAATCCGACATTGTTCTTCGATAGTCACACAGATTATGACATATATTTTCCAAGTGAAGGTGTACTATTCAAGGATGAAAGTTGGAATATGGGTATGGTTCACAATTTATTTGGACCATTTATATCAGACGCACTAAAAGATGGTATCGCATGTAATAGTGGAACTATGTTCGGTAAGGCAGATGCTATTAAGAAATTGATGTTGAAAATGTATTTAATAGCAAAGAACTTTGGTGCAACTGGTTCGGACCAACCAACTATGAACGTCCTTATACACTTGACACAACCAGATAATACAACCATATTACCTATAGATGAAGGTTGGGGATGTCAATGCGGAACCATCTTGAATCCTAGATTAAGTTCAGTTTTAATAGACCCAATACCGACTATAAAAAATATTAATAACAAACAGGTATTTGTTAATTCAAAATCAGTACCATTTGTATTAGTGCATCAATATGACAGACTACCCGACTGGGGTATAAATTTTAATTATAATGAATAAATATAGTATTATCATCTCGTATCGCAATCGTGAAGAACATCTAAAGGTAAATGTTCCGCGGTTACATCAATACTTTACAAACCTTGGTATAGAGTTTGAAATCATTTTAGTAGAACAATATGACTCAAACCCATTTTGCCGTGGACAGTTATTCAACGAAGGCGCTAAAGAAGCGTCAGGAAACATATTAATTTTTCACGATGTAGACCATTACCCCACAGACAATACGGATTATGTAAACTTTACTACAGACGTATTTTTACCTATTACAAAGGTGGTCTATGTAAATGATATGCTACAACCTAAACCACTGGACGAAGTGCCGTCTGGATATCGTCATTTTAAAGACGGAGTAGACAGTAACTTCTTTGGTGGTGTCATTATGTTCAATAAACAAAAGTTTTTTGATATTAATGGATTCAGTAATGTTTATGTTGGTTGGGGATTGGAGGACGCAGATTTACGTGAACGAGTACTACATTACAAGTTATCCTTTGAACGAGCACGTAATAATACATTCTTAGCACTTAATCATCCTGATTCTGGTCCACCACCAGGAGATGCAGATTTCGAAAATAACAATCATGCATTTATGTATAGATACGAGCTACTGAATTATGGTGTTAAGTCTCAGTTGGCAGACGTTGAGGTAATACCTTCACCGATGTCTGAAATAACCAAATGGATGCGCGTAACAAACTTTGCTGTTAATGAGGATATGGTATGAAAATTTTATATAGAATAAGTGATGGGTCGTATAAAAAAGAAAGATTTCCTCATGCGACGAAGAAAGGATGCCTTGATAATTTTCTAAAACATTTCCCTAAAGAAGAAGTAACTATATATGCGGATAATGTAAAGGACGAAACCTATCAGTGGTTACAGGAGTACGAATGTGAGATTCTTCGTACAAATGGTGGAAGTAGTGCAGCTGGGTTTCGTATCGTAATGGAAGCGGCACTACAATTACCAGATAACGAGTCTGTATACTTTGTAGAAGATGACTACTTCCACTTACCGAACTCCAGAACAGTTCTACTGGAAGGATTGGAACGGTCACACTATATTTCACTGTATGACCACAGAGACAAATACATTCCAGCTAGTATGGGTGGTAATCCTTTTATCGAAGATGATGCAGCAGAACTTACCAAAGTGTTTGTCACCAACTCGGTTCATTGGAAACTTACCAACAGTACAACAATGACATTTGCAACAAAAGTGATAACACTAAAGGAAGATGCTGAGATTTGGAAAAAGTACACATCGGGTACATATCCACAAGATTTCAAGTGTTTCCTCGAACTACGAGAAAATGGACGTACTCTTGCAACACCTATCCCAGGCTACAGTACCCACTGTGAACCAATGTGGGCATCACCATTAATTGATTGGGAATCATGCGTACTTGCTTAATAGTATGTTACGGATACTTTGGTGACCATTTACACGCAAACGCTATTGCGGAATATTTAATCAACGAAGGTCAATTTGATGCGGTAGATTATGTAATAGGATTTCCACAAGTATATCCGTTCTTTGAACGAAACCCATATGTAAGAAATATATTTATTGATGGGGTGGGTCCGGCTCCACGTGTACCATCAAACGCAAATACTTATGATAAGGTATTTCAGCTGGGGTCGATTAAACGGGTAGTACAACCACCAGTTGAAATGCAATTATTGTGTGGAGTAAAAAATCCATCACCAATATTTTATGTAAATACTAATCCTGAATTAGATAAACTTGTCCTTGAATCTTATGGAGAAAAAACAGGATTGGTTATTGGCATAATGAGTAATTGGAAAGAACGGTCATTTCGTTTTACTAGAGAACAATACGATAGAGCTGTTAATATACCTGACCTTGGTTATGGTGGAGCACGTAGAGATACCGACTGGATTGTACAACAACTTGAGTCAAAATATAATACTATAGTTGTTGGTACATCAAGCAATGTAAATCAATTTACAGTAAATCACGAAGAACCATCTTTAGATTTAACTGCGTCTATCTTGAAGTACTGTGATGTATTTGTTGGTGCGGAAGGTGGTTTAGCAAATTTAGCATTCGCAGTCGGAACTGATACCATATTAACTTCTGATTTTATACATCAATTATATGGACCGAAGGGTGTAATACAACAAGTACCAAAACCCATGTGTGAACCAATACATTATGGTGGACCAAACACTCATATAAATTTGGACCCATACCTTACAGATGAAGAAGTATTTTTACAGATTGTGCAACATTTAGACAACAAGAGAATGGAGATTGGAAAATGAAAGTATTAATTACGGGAGTGGCTGGATTACTTGGGTCACGACTGGCGGACTGGATTATCTATAACCAACCTGGTACAGAGGTTATTGGTATTGATGATTTAAGTGGTGGATACGAAAGTAATATTCATAAGAATGTTACATTCTATAAGATGGATTTAGGTACAGAATCACCAGATGCAATATTTGAGAAACATCGTCCAGATATTGTGTACCACTTTGCTGCATATGCCGCAGAGGCATTGTCACCATTTATTCGTCAATACAATTATACGAATAACCTTGTGGGTACCGCTGGTATTATTAACGCATGTATTAAGTATTCCGTAACACGTTTGGTCTTTACCTCGTCAATGGCAGTATATGGTGACAATATCCCACCATTTGATGAAACTATGCCACGGAGTCCAGTAGACCCATATGGTGTTGCAAAGATGGCATGTGAAATGGATATCCAAATCGCAGGTGAACAACATGGACTAGATTGGTGTATTATCCGTCCTCACAATGTATATGGTGCTAAGCAAAACATTTGGGACAGTTACCGTAATGTTCTTGGTATTTGGATGTATAAGCATTTAACTGGTCAACCTCTTACCATCTTTGGTGATGGAACACAACTTCGTGCATTCAGTGATATGTCTGATTGTTTAGAACCATTATGGAAGGCAGGAACTAGTTTTGTTGCATCCAAGGAAATTATTAACCTCGGTGGTATTCACGAAACTAGTATTAATGAAGCAGCAGAAACACTTATTAAAGTAATGGGTGGTGGTGAAATCAAGTATCTTCCTCCCCGTCACGAAGTCAAATACGCATATCCAACCTGGCAGAAGTCAGTGGATTTACTTGGATTTGAACATAGAACCAGTTTATTTGATGGGTTGACAAAGATGTGGGAATGGGTTAAACTTCAACCTAGTAGACCGAGACAAATTTGGGATACCTATGAATTAGATAAAGGTATTTATTCATATTGGCAACAAGAAACACTTAAGTCAGAAGCGCAATCTTTTACCACATTAACTAAATAATATTATGATACCTACAGATGAAATTGTAAATGAAGCACGTAGAGTATACGGTATTCTACACCAACAAGATGAAATGAACCAAACCCTAGATTTTTTACGTTCGAAGAATCTACGTGGATTTGTCGAGGTTGGTTCCGCAAACGGAGCATCGTTCCATTGTTGGGCATCAGTTATTCCTGATGGTGTTAAGGTATCTGTTGATATGAACTTAGGATTTGGTATGGGACCAAGTACAAATTCACCAGAGTGGGATGCAGCAGAAAAAGGTATGGGAGATTTTGGTTGGAACCCAGAATTAGCTCAAATGGACTTTCCAGTAGCTAATGAGGCGGATTACGAAACAGTTCGTGCTCGTAACAACAAGTGGAGAGAACGTTTTAGTGATGTTCGTACTGTGGAAGGAAACTGTATGTCTCCGAATACTGTAGAAAAGTTACGTACTGTATTGGATGGAACTTTGGTGGATTGGGTATTCATTGACGCCTGGCATAACATTGGTGGTATGATTACTGATTTTAACAATTACAATCAATTTTTGACACCAAATGGATATATGGGATTCCATGACATTTATCAAACCAAGTCCACTACTCAGTTCTGGGAACTTATCAAAAACACGTTCCCCAATACCATCGAATTTACCGCAGGTACTGGAATCGGTGTACTCCCTGCAGAATCCATAACATCTACCGGCATATATAAGTTACCGTTACCAGTATGATATCAGTTATAATTCCTACATATAGGAATCCAAAATATCTTGACTTATGCTTAAAGTCTATTGTTGAAAACAAGGTATTAAACTCTACACAAGTTATTGTGGTAATTGATGGATTCGTTGAAGAGAATCAATGGGTAATGGATAAGTACCCACAGGTTGGGTTCCTCCCATTTGAACAGAATATGGGAATGCAGTATGCCATTAATGCTGGTGTAATGCAGGCAGATACGGAATTTGTATTTGTAATTAATGATGATAATGTGTTCCCCACAAAGTGGGACGAACGCCTTCAAAGAATGGTGGGAACGATGCGGGATGCGAATACCGTGATGACCGTAAATCAACTAGAACCAACTGGGCCTGGGATGTTTAGATTTCCCGTACTTGATTTGGGTCAAACAGTAGATACGTTCCAATATGAAGAATTTCTAAATAAAGAATTAAATTACTCAAATGACATGGTGGTCGGTCCGGATGGACATATCTTTCCATTCGTCATTAGTAAGAAACATTTTATGGCGGTAGGTGGGTTTGATACTTTCTACAACAGTCCAAATATTTGTGATTGGGACTTCTTCTTGAAATTAGAGTTGTTAAACTTCTCATTCTTCCGTAGTAGTGCTATCCATTTATACCACTTTGGTTCTGTCTCTACAAAGAAGAATGCAGAAAGTGCAACGTTCAGAGCTAAAGAACAGGCTGCTATGGAACAGTATATGTGGAAGTGGGGGGCACCACCGCATAATCAAATGGGAACAAATAGTAAGATACCACCCAATAAACAATTTAGAGGTTTCAAAGTATGATACCAGGTTACGAGTTTAAAAACCCAACAGTCGTTGAGCAAATTGAACGGGAATATCCTGCGATGACCGCGGAATACAAGAAGATTATTATGGAACAATATGAAACGTTCTGTCTGAAACAATCAAATTATGGTCCAGGTAACATCTCTGTGGGTACCGCATTAGCAACCCCAGAAGATATCAAGTTGTCTTTGACCGGACTCTGGTTCCGTATGAACGATAAGATTCAACGATTGAAGCAGTTGATTGTGTTGGGTAAGCAGGACAATGTAGGAGAGGCAGTGGAAGATACCTTCCAAGACCTGTCGGTATACGGGGTCATCTGTCAGTTGGTTAATCGTGGTAAGTGGGCAAAATAACTTTATAACAAGGAGTAATAGGAAATGCCGAAGTGGAGTTTTAATGGACGTTTGGACGATGATTACGAATTCGAAGATGATTTCAATGTAGACGAGAGTTATACAGGATTTGAACGAATTAATCGTCGTAAGAAGGGTGAGGAAGAAGTCCGAAACCAAAAGAAAAAGTCCAGCGTAAAACACCAGAAACGTCCAGATAAGGAATAAATAAACTATTTATAATAGTATCCTTTTTACGGACGTATTATGAAACGATTAGTTAATGAACTGACATCCTACA
>Ga0315909_10003347_pt1 | contig 19633 bp, 33 predicted proteins | sample LakEriMetagenome_11_FD_203527 | JGI IMG/M metagenome (GOLD analysis project Ga0315909, IMG submission 203527) | Freshwater fungal communities from buoy surface, Lake Erie, Ohio, United States - Buoy 2 MA125 | ecosystem: Environmental > Aquatic > Freshwater > Lake | place: USA: Lake Erie, Ohio... | reverse complement strand
CTTCCTGTGACCGCCAAACATCGATTCTGGCCTGTGCTGCTACCAACATCCACCTCAGTGTTTCTGCCTTCTCTACGGCTTCTTTAAGCCCATCCAGTACCGCTAAATACTCTGGATGACTGTACGCAAAATTGTCTTTATCTGCAATAGTATTTCCTATCGCACCAGCAAATAGCATGGCTTTCTTGCTCTTACGGAATTCCTCTAGGTATGTGACCTGAGCCTTAGCCTGAGCATATTCAGCAGAATGCCGAATCATGTAGTCAATGGCTTCGTGGGGATTTATTGTTTTCATATAGTTAAGCCGGGTTTCCCCGGCATAAATATTAGACTTCTTCGACAGACTCAATCTGCCACATAAGAGCCAAAGCTCTTAATCTTGCATCGTCCATTGACTTATGGACTTCAATGTTACGAAATTCCTTGTTAAGGATTTTGCTGTAAACGTAGAAAGTAACTTTAAACATGAAGGCCTCCGAGAGAAGTTGAGTTCTAATTGCTGCGTCCATGTAGAGATAATAGCAGAGTATTCTCCAAGTGCAACATAAATATTTCTATCAGTTACTACTTTCCGATAGTTTTAGCCTTTGCAATGGTCATATACCGCTTTTATTGCATCTTTTGCATTATTGACAACAGCTACCTGCCCTCTCCAGCCGTGATGCCAGATAACCTGCTGTGGTGTTAGCTTCCCATCCCCTTCTTTAAGCTCTAGCAGGACGTTATAACGCTTACCGTTATGGCTATGACCTATTAGCAAGTCAGGACAGCCCTCCCCTACCTTATGCAAATGCTGGACGATAAACCCTTCTTCCCGCAGTGCAGCAACAATAGCCTTCTGGTTTGCATCTACTCGGTAAGCTCTCACTCATTCCCCTTCCCGCGAATAATGTCAGCACAATCAACGGAAGTTGCCATTGGGTATCTTTCACTAAGCCAATCGCATAACTTGGCACATCTTTCTCGTTCAGCCGCTACCGCTTCCCGTACCGCTACACAAGCAGGACGCTGACAGTCGTTATTGCAGGTATGAATTTCGTTATTCACGCCAATCTCCCTTTATCCCTCTGTTTCCCTTAGCCCATTGATCTTTACAGTCATTAGCTAGCTTCTCTGCTACGGCATCACCTCTGGCTTTCCTAACCTTAGCTAAGTAATCTAAAGCCTTATTCCTATCCTCAGCTCTCCAGAGTAGTACTTGACGTACTTCGCATTGATGCCGGTATTCCTCAGTTGAATGAAATTTCATTGAAAATTCATGCACTAAATCGCCCATTATTATCAAAGTCCATAGGCATAGCGCCAACCTTCTCAATAAATTGCTGGCTACTACTATGGTAATAAAGCCCATACCATTCCTGAGCCTCACCGTTCCTCTGTTTCTCACACATTAGGTAAGCATCAGGCTGTGTCTCATCTACCATCTCACCACGCTGCCTCATGTTTTCTTTCTTCTTGTTTCTCCACATTAAGAAGACGTTATCTACCTGATCCGAAATAGATCCAGAACCCTTCAAATCGTTCTTATTCGGCTGTTGCTCCTCATTGACCAGCTTGCGGATATGGTGAACTAGGTGGATATGGACATTGTGATCCCTAGCCAATGCCGTGAGCTCATCGATAAAGTTCTTCTGACCGTTAAAGTCATCCTCACCTTTAACGCACTTCATTAGGCTGTCGATAAAGATATGCTTGATACCCAGTTCCATAGCGCAATACCTCGCCATCGCTATAACCTTATCGGTTGAAGTCGTGCCCTGCTGGTCATACAAGTACATCTTGTCCGCTAAGTACGCATCAAACCTTGTGAATAACCTATGGATATATTTCTCACGGTCATTACTTAACGGGTTATCTATGTACTCACCAGAGAACTGCCTGACCATACGCTCTAAGGTTTTCTCAGGCTTCATCTCGAAGCTAGCTATGCAGACCTTCTGACCTTGACGAATCAGGTTCAGCGCAATCTGACCTGTAATCAGTGACTTACCACCACCGTTACCACCAGCATAAACCGTTACCTCACCATCCCTGAACGCAAAAGTAGAATGCGTCTTAGGCCAAGGCAATACAATTTGCTTATCAGTTTTGCTATTTAGATAGTTTTCCTTGATAGCCTCTGACCATTCCGTAGCCCGTTTGACTTTAATGGTCACATCGTTAGCATGTAGATACTTCTCTACATCAATGACTTCTGACTTTAGGATTCTGGCTTTTCTAGCTTCGTCTAGGTCTATTGCTCGATCTTCTAAGCTCATATTGTCCTCAGTTAATATAATTAGCTGCTTCGTTAATTCGCTCAAAAGCCGTTTTAAGCCGTTTTCTATCGGTGTCTGATACCTGCCTACCTTCTGACAAATCAAACGCCGCTATGGACGTAATAAGTGCCTCAAAATGGATTATTCGGAGCAGGTCTGTCGCATAAAATGGTCTACGCTCAGGTTTTTGTCGCTGATTGTCGCTTGTGTACCCTAATTTATTCTCTTTAGGAAACAAGTCGCCTAAATCCATACCGACTGACGTTACTATTTCCTGAACAGAACATCCAGCAAAACACTTGAGCAGAATGCGACCATCGTCAAGTGCCGTGATTGCTAGGCTAGGACTACGATCAGCGTGAGCAGGACAGCAAGCAGTCCAACGGCCTTTGGATCCTTTAACTTTCTCTAGGCGATTGAGTAGATTTCCGATCATAGTACGCGCCTTTCCATATTCATAACATTAGTTGTAGGTGCTGTTGTTTCGTCTTCCCAACGTTTTGCATTAAGCCATGACGCTGGATGTGGGACAAATTGAATTTCTTTACTGGCAAGGCCTTGTTGATTGATTGCATCTAACATTTTCTTTAAGACAACATCATCAGGTTTAATCTTTAGCCAAGCCTTTTCAGCATTAGGTTTTGCTACCTTACGAGGATATTGCTTCCAGAAAACATTAAATCGATCTATATATTCTTGGTTATTGGTTATTGGTTTATGGTTATTGGTTGCGATCTGAATTGGATCTGATTTCTCATCCATTTTGGATCCCCAACGGATCTTATTGGCTGTCTTTGCACGATCTGATTTCAGATGGAATTTGGATATTTCCTCATCAGCCCTCTTGTTATGCCAACAAAAATCATCTGAAGAAAGCTCAAAAAATTCCTCAAGAATCTGCTCAACCACTTCTGGATGAGCCTTTATTTTTCTTGCAATTTTTTCAATTTTAGACCCATCAAAAGGCTGCTCAGACTGGTAGTAATAGTCAAGCAACCTACGATAAGTTAAGTCTTCCTCATTGCTCAAATGATGCGTATGGCTAACATAATCACCTATGTGAAACTGGTAGTAATTCATAGCTTTTTCCAATAAAAAAAGCCCTAGGAGAGACTCTCACCTAACTGCAGGTTAGATGTTGGCAGACTGGTGGGTAACCAGCAGAGTCCCTTCTAGGGCTTACCCATATACGCGCTGCCAAGCACGTAACTACTATACCTTAACGCCTCTCAAGGTGCAAATCCTGCATACGCTGCTACTCTCAAACTGCTTGTTACTACGGCTACGCTTGCAACCCTGACAGATCCTAGTACCGAAATAGCTGCTTTTCGTTGATTCGGCTGGTGCAGACTTTGAAGGAGCGTTGTTCAATTGGTTGACCTCTAGGTGACAATTTGGGCAAGAAGGTTTGCAATGGCTTCCACTGCAACATTGGTGCTGGCTCATTATCTTCTTTCATAGCTTGTGGCTCCGTATTATCCTGCATTTCTGTCTATCCTCATGGCTAAAGTCAGGACTAATCTCAGCCACCATACAAGGCAGCTTTGGTGGCATATTATGCACTTTGATAGCCCAATGAATACCTAATGCCCCACAAATGAACCAAAACACAATTATTAACTTTTCAGCAACTTTCATAATCTCCTCCTGTAATTAAGCTGCCCGTAGATATTGCCCATGTAGAATATTACTGTCAATTGATATTATCTATTGGCAACAGATAACTGATAGAAATAATTTTGCACACAGTCATCATTTTTAGGTATAGTTCACTCACCGCAACACAGCGGCTACTAGGAGGCTAATATGAATAAATATGAACTGCAATATTATTACCTTAACGAAATACAAACAGGTCATCCAGACGATTTCTTATGTGACCTAGAAGATCACGTAATCGCTGAGGAATTTAGCAACATTCTCTACATCTGGTCTAAGTATCGTTTTGATGCAGATAAGCTGCGCCAACACATGAGCAATGAGATAGCTGCAATGATATGCAGAGCAACTAAATCTGCTCCTGACGTTGAGTTGACTAGCCAAGATTACCGTGAATATGCTGACGAACTGCGAGGCAAATAATGGAAAATCCGATTATCAGTGACGTTAGGACACAAGCCTTTAAGGACGGTATTGCTGAAGGCATGGAAATATGCCGCCTGATGCTCTGCAATACGTTAGGCAAGGATATAGATTCCTTCGGTAAAGCACTGGCACAAGTAGATATGATGATTATTGAAATGGAAAGGGCGAAACGTGAACAAACTGCTATCGACGAATGACTGGTTTGCTAGACATCCTGTTTTCTGTGGTGCAATAATAATCGTTCTTTACATTGTTTCTTGTTCAATATGAGTAAATCAATACTAGATCCATCGTTTAAATATGTACCAGCTTCTAGCACTAACATTGCAAAGACATTTGCAAAGGCTCGTAAAGAAATGCAAGCTAAGACTAATCCGGTACAACCTGTACAGGAAGTCAAATCACTCAATATCATCGAGTATAAAAAATTCAATAAAGGGTAAATAATATGGCTCAATATGAAGTGTACGCAAAGCTGCAAAAAGCTAGGATTAAACTACAGCAGTCAGCGATTAAGAAGTCAGGACACAATAAGTTTGCAGGTTATCAGTATTTCGAGCTTGGGGATTTTCTTCCTACCATTAACGAGATATTTAATGAACTTGGACTCTGCTCAGTCATCAGCTTTGATAAAGAGTTGGCTACTCTGCGTATTATCGATACTGATAACGGTGGGTCTATTACATTTACTAGCCCGATGGCTGACGCTCACCTAAAGGGTTGTCATCCTATACAAAATATGGGCGCTACCCAAACTTATTCTCGTCGCTACCTATACGTAAGTGCGCTAGAGATTGTCGAACACGATGCGCTAGACGCTACAACTGGATCAGATGCTCCTAAGTCAGCCAAACCTATTACTAAAGACGTATTCGATAGCATGACCAGCGAGGAGCAGGAGGCTATCCGTAGTATTGGTGTCAATGTGATTTCATTGCTATCAATGGACGATGTAGCTGGTGCTGTTGAATATATTGAACAATCAGAGTTAGACCCAGATTCCAAAACCGCCCTATGGAGTCTGTTGGATAGTAAACAACGGGCAGCAATTAAAAAATACACTACAAGGTAAATATGAGCAATTTTGATAATACTAATCGTGGCATTCTGTCAAAGAACCTGAACAAGACCGCTGATAATCATCCAGAGTATTCAGGCTCTCTTAACGTAGATGGCACTGATTACTGGCTATCAGCATGGATTAAAGAATCTAGCAAAGACGGTAAGAAGTTCTTTAGCCTATCAGTTAAGCCTAAAGATGCTGCAAAGCCTAAAGCTAAACCAATTCCGGAAGAAGATCCTAACGATCCGATTCCTTTTTAAGCTACGGAGAGAAAGCAATGCTGGCGGGGAGCTTTGGTCAGTTCATCCCAAATCATTGTGAGTATCTCCACCTTTACGGCCTAAAAGCGGATGCTGTGAAATGGGTAGCTGGAATCTAATCACTGCCAGCCACAGACGTAGCGAGTAAGGCCACCATTATGGGGAAAGCGGATGCTATATGCGCCACACTGGTAAGTAACTGGATGTAATGCGGTATAGACGCAGCGAGTACCCAACCTTTACGAGCCGAAAGCAAGACTGTTATTTGATTAACGTAGTGGTTCATCGACCAGTTTTGTGAGTAGGCTCACCCAACACAGGAGATAAATATGAAATACCTAATCGCACTTTGGCTAGCAGCAACAGCAACTCTTAGCTATGCGGCTTGTAGCTACAACAGTTATTGTGGCCCTAACGGTTGTGTTTACTGTACAACTTGTTGCTATGGCGGTAACTGCAATACAACCTGCAACTGAGAATACGCCCAGCCGGTAGTGGCGTGTAACTCCGGCAGCAGGGGCTAGATCCTCCTTTGATGCAGTCTCCGACATCTAGTGACCCTGCACCAAGATGAATGAGTAGGCCATAGGGCGACAGTGGCATAACGCACACGGCTGGCAAGGGAATGCAACCTACTCATCCATGTTGGTCAACCATAGGAGAAATACGTGATTCTTGATGAACTACAAAAAAGATTCGACATTAAAAATGACCGTCAGCTATCCATTAAGCTAGGTGTAGCTGCTCCAGTTCTTAGCCGACTGCGTAACGGTAAGGCTAAAGTCTCAGCAGAGATGATTATTGCTATCCATGAAGTTTTTGGACTGCCAATCGCTGAGATTAAGGAATTGGCTAAATGAGTTGGAATATCGCAGAACTAGACGTAATCCGCTGGGCAGAAGCTAGAGGAATCGTAGCTAACTCAGACTCCAAAACACAATTACTAAAAGCAGTCTCAGAGATGGGAGAGTTAGCCGATGCTATTATTAAACGGGATCGACCTGCTATTGTTGATGGCATTGGTGATGTGCTTGTTTGTCTTATTGTGGTGGGGGCTTTAGAAGACGTAAACCTTACCCATTGTCTACAGTCTGCTTATAACGAGATTAAAGACCGTAAAGGCTACCTCAATAAAGATGGAGTCTTCGTGAAACATGAGTGATTCAATTAACCCTCAGCACTATCAAGATGGCGGTATCCAGACCATCGACTTTATCGAGGCTAAATCCCTTAATTTCCACCTTGGGAATGTCGTTAAGTATGTCTCTAGGGCAGGTAAGAAAGGTGACAGACTAGAGGATCTGCTCAAGGCTCAATGGTACTTAAACCGTGAAATAGAAAGAATTTCCAATGGCTAGACCTCGTAAGAATCCAGACGATCCTAAGTGGAATGTTCAAAATATTGAACATAATGTGCATATAGTGCCAAGTAATGCACATAAATCTAAACAAAAACCAGATGAATGGATACTGCTGTTTTCCTCAGCATTTGGTGGCTTAGTTTCTAGGGGAGGTATGTCTATGGATCAAGCCATTAAAACAGCATCACAATACGCTGACGAGGCTTATACGGCTATTACCTCACCCCTAAAGTAAACCAGTCCATCATCTTCGTTAAGGACTTGGCACAGTTCTGGTGGCATTAACTGGCCTTCGTTAAAGGTAAGCACTGCAAATCCAGATCTGTGATTCTTAGGATTATCCTCAGAGTACTCAAACTGACCACCATTAACGTCACACAGCGTACCTGTATCTACACCGTATCTATCCCCACGATAATCAGACCAAGGCGTAACTTTAAGGGAATGTAGGTGTCCAGTTACGACGCTAACACCAGCCTTCATTGTATTGTTGTAGACAGCATGGATGCCATTATGATAACGATGCTTAATCATTGTGGTGTCATTGACCATAATGCTGGTTGAGAATTTCCAGCGAGGAAAATGGTCAGTAAGATTCATGCCTTCAACGCCTCTCCAAGTATCCCCTACCTGAGCCGCTAAACGGGCGTTAAAGCGCATATCGTGATTGCCCCATGTCCAATGTAGGGCAGATCCTTTTGCGGCCTTCTCGACCTCATTTAGACGCTCCTGACAGGCTTCTAGCTCTTGTTTTACAGTGGGCATAGATCCCCAGCCTGAAACTGGATGACGGGAGATGCTGGCTCCGTCGAATACATCGCCATTCATAACGACCATCTTTGGTTTTAGTTGCTTGATGATCTTTACGAATGCGCGGTGAGCAGTGCTGATAATACCGGGCCAGTAATGACAGTCAGACGCTACAACGATGATGCCATTCTGTAACTCTACGTTAACCCTGACATTGTTCTCTGGGTAAGTAACCTTGAAATCAGGGCTATTTTTGGCAACTCCAGCTAGGATAATGCCGTGATCTTCTTCAATCTTTCTTCGTCTTGAATGAACATTCCTCTCGGATATTTTTAGTATTTTTGCTAATTCAGTAACAGACCCATATTTATTCCACAAAGCAATAAATTCTTGCTCTGTGCAAGATTGTTTTCGCATGATCCCCTCTAATTAGAAAAACGATGGAATTCTCCGCACCAGTCATCCCTTGCTGCTACCGGGAAAGTGCTATCAAAATCGCTATCGCCCATATTGATTAGAACTGGTGGATAGCGTCTGCATAGCCCAAGATCTTCCTTGGGATCAACATCAAAGAATGAGCAAGACTGACAAGCTGGCATACAGTCTGCAGGTAACTTCTTAGTCATTAGGATTTATTGCCTTTGTACTCAGGTTCAACTGGCAACAATTCAAATGAATCAACATGCCAAGTTCTATTTTCGCCAGTTTCAAAGACTACTAGGATTGCATTACTTCTTCGTGTCCAGCAGAAGCGGATATAAGAATCCTTACCAAAGGCATAGCCATCATTCATACCTCTAGCACCACAATACTGGTCTCTAGTCGTTATTACCGTCCAGCCACCGGCATTGTTCTGGAAACCTGCTGCTTCTTCTGCAAAACTATAGCAACTAATTAGCGATAAGACAACAGCAAGTTTCTTCATGCTAGCCTCCTAAATAAAGGGCTCTTTCATCGTTTCGCCTTTTTACAAGGCCGGGTAAAACTTTTCCACCACCTTTTGTGTACTTTAGGAATTCCTTAGAAGCGCCCTCATAGTCACCTCGATTATGCTTCTGTCTAAGGGTACTTCTCTGCAAGGCTCCTAACCCTACATTAAAGGCAAAGCTGACCAGCGCATCCAACTGTCCTTGACTAGTAATAACAGGACAATAACGGGATACGCCTCGTATAAACCGAGCAAGATCGGCCTTAAGAATCTCATCGACTTCCTCTTTAGAAAAGATACGGAAATGCTCTATCTTTAACGGGAAATTCATCCGTTCAGCCATAGTCAGATTACCCTGCTCTGGGTACAGAACATGACCGACACCAATAGTCCACAAGGCAGCAGGACAGCGGTAAGGCTTATACCTTACTCCCTCGTGTTTCTTGAGCATTAGTAGGGCTTTGTCGCTAATCATTTGCCAAATGCCCGACCACCGAAATGAAACGCTATGATCGAAGCAAACAGAGCCTGAGTCTCATCATCCCAAAGCTGGTTTGCCATCTCGTTAAAGGAAACGCCTGATTCAAAGCCTTTGTAAGCCAGAACCGCATCCAAGGCACATAGAAGGCCAAAGAAGCCATAGGTAATCACAGGACGTACCGAAGCCCTCAGATTCTTCATCCACTGGCTAGTACCCTCACTGAGCTTCATATCGTGAGCATAAATAGACTGTAGTTCAGCCTGTTGAGCATTGATTAGCGCAACTCTCTCATCAGAGGCAGACTGTACCTTGATCTCGTCTAGCTTAACTTCCTCAATACGCTGTTGAGCAGCAAAGCCCTCTTTAGCCAATGCCAACTCACGCTCAGTCTGCATTCTGGCTAGTTCTAATTCATGCTTCTTGTCAGACTTGTCCTGAAAGAAGTCTAGTATCTTGGGCAAACCACCCATTAAGAACGACGTAAAAGTAGATAGTAAAGTAAGCATTAGCCCCCCAAAGTAAACATCCAAACAATACCGATAATTATCAGTATAGAAACAATAGCACCTATGGATACAGCAATCATGTCTTGTATAAATTGAATCTTCTTGGCTTTCTCTCGTCTAGCAGCCATCTCCAAAGCCTTGAGATGCAGCTTATGGTCTACTTCTCTTTGCCGACGATCTGCCCTAAGTTTCTCTAGCCGACCCATGAACTCGTCGTACAAACCGGGTTCCTGAAACTGGTAGATAAACATCTCTTTAAGGTCTTTGTAGAACTGCTTTAGCTGCCTCTCAGCAACCATCATCTCAATGACTACCTCAAAGTCATTGCGACTATCCTCTGCTGGTGGATTCTCTTGGAGTTCTTTAGCATGAGCTATGCCTTCTTCTGCCTTGCCAGCAGATGAAAAAAAACTGGTAAGCGCCCCTAATGATTCATGAGCAGACTTACCAGCCTCAGCGCATTCTCTGATCTCGTCAAACGCTTCTTTAGCGACATCAAAAGCAGCCTTAGCCCCTTTGATGACCATCAGGGCTGTGGCTACTTCTATCATTTAGGCAATGTACCGTTACCAGCCATCCAGAACAATAGGCCTAATGCACCAGCACCTACTATCCAGAATATCTTTTTAACGACAGAGCGACCAACTTCTTCATAGATTTTCTTGAAAGCTACTTCTGCGGCACGTTCCGCTATAGCTTCAATCTGGTCATCAGAGAGAGGCATCTTTTCCATGATTAGCTTTTCATAATATAAGCAAGCGCATAGTAAGGAGGCAGATTAGCATTAGTGCCGCTAGATCCTTCTGTGCTATTTGAAACTGTAATACCAGTAGTATTACTGTTAACTACAGATGCATTTCCAGTTATAGAATTTGTGTATTGAACACTGTTTCCACCACTAAAACTTTCACCAATTTTTACTGTGTGACTATGACCGGGATCAGTAACGGTAGCAGTATGCGTATGACTTACATTGATCGCATCTTTAGAGCCACCAGTTTGGGTAGCAGATCCTGTTACTGTTGTTTTCGCAACACCAGCGTCATCAGAATGTGCGCCAATAATAAATCTATTTCTTAGGTCTGGTGTTCCGCTTGACCCATTGCACAATAACCAACCACTAGGAATTGTAGCAATAGTGCCAGACCACATCATAATCATGCCAGTAACAAAAGCATTACCCCATGCTGGTGCACTACCAGAACCTTGCGAAACTAATACTTGACCAGATGTCCCAGACGAACCACCAAGAATAATGTCATCAGAGAATGTGCTAGTACCAGTAACAGATAAGTTACCGCCTACAGTAAAGTTATCCCCATCAGTACCAGACTGCATATCCTTTAGCTGCGCCATAAGCTCACGGATAGCATTGTTAATACCACTAGGAGCACATCCTTCAGCGATGTTAATACCACCTATATCAGTGTTATTAGCCGCTGTTGCGCTGTATTCGCTAACCTTGTTCTTTGCCATGATTTAATCCCTAGTTTCAAACATTCCGTAATCAGCTAGAAGCTGGCTTAATCCCGCCCAATACCTTGCAGACGTTGGGGACATCTGACGGAGTTCTTTTAGTCTAGCCATGCCATCAGGACTGGTAATAATGTTAGCAATCTGTTCTGCATTAGCCGAGGCATCTCTACGGATTGCCCAATCAGAAAGCGCCTTTGCTGGCTGGTCTAATTTAATACCGCCAATAGTACGAGCAACACCTGTTGTAATGCTAGTGACAGGTGGATTCCTCATTAGTTCTTCAGTAACCAACTGATTAAATGCAGTATCAGATCCTAGTTTTCTAACGCTACCAGCGGCCTGTAATACCTCAGCTAGGTCAGTCAGTGCTTTGTATTGGTCTACACCTAAAGCAACTCTCATAGCTTTTTTAGTCTTCTCATCGCCAAGAAGAATATTTTGCCAAGTGTTGCCAGTGTCAAACTTATCGCCTTGCTGAGTCTTGCTTGGTCTTCTAGCCTTTATCCAAACATCATCAAGATATGCTCGCACGACAGCATCCCATGCTTCCTGACCACCACCTTTAATAATCTGTTCTTTTGCATATTTAACAGTTGCAGCGCTTGGGTTTTCAAATATTCTGCCTGAGAAATTCTTTAGATTATCTTTAGGAATACGAAGCAAAGATGAACCTGTAATACTTTTATCAAATTCATTTAATGGCCCAGAAAGCCTTTCAAATTCAGCATTAGCAGCAAGGTAATCAGGGTTGTCTTTGCCCATCTGCTGAAGCAAAGTATTCTTTATGCCAGTAAGATCACTTTGGATCTTATTGTCCATCGATGTAAATGTTTCTTCTTTGAACATTGAATCAAGTTCAAATTTATTATTTTGTAATATTGGTAACCTATTCTCAATGCCCTTTTTGGTAATTTCATTACCAGCCTCATCAAGAGCAGGAACCTCTCTCTCAAAAAGACTTTTAATTCTTTTAAGATAAGCGGCAGGTTTACTATTTGGGGAATAAGTTTTTAGTAAATTATCAATTTGGTTAATTACAGGAGCAGTATCTACAGGTACAGATGCGGCAAATGCAGACGTATACAAAGGTTCTGTAGCAGCCTTACGCTCGTCTATCAATTGCTGCCTTCTAGCCTGAAGTGCCTCAGAACCAATTAGTCCAGCCTCTGATGATTCTTGTACTTTAGAAATAGTATCAAGGTAATCATTTACCGCTGACTGCACCTTCTTCTCGCGCTCCTTGTAAAACTTCTGCATCTTTACCTGAGAATCAGGCACATTAGTAATAACTTTCTGCACTGACATCAATGATGCAAGTTGAGTAAGTTCAGGAACAGTCAACGGAATATCTAAACGACCAGCTTTGGCTCGTAAAGAATTAACCAGAGGAACATTCATCTGGGCAATGTCTTTAGCTGTTCTACGCTCAACAATGCCTTTGCGTACAGCCGGAGCAAGTTCAGCAACACCACTAAGAACTCCAGAAGCGGCAACTTCGTAAGGGTTTATTTCCTGACCACCAATTAAACCGCCTAATGATTGACGAGCAAGGTTAGAAAGTGCAGCAGTACCACCCGTAAAAGTTGACCCAGCAGCCATACCGAAAGGCCCACCCATCATAAGAGGAGCAGATACAACACCAGCAAGAATGTCTGGAATCATCTCTGCAACGTCTGGAGCGTAATAAGCCGCTGTAGATGCTGGGCCAACTACTTCTTTGTAATACTTACCGTCATCAGCTTGATAAGCTATATCACCGTTAACTATCGTGTACCTAGAAGGAGATATTCCTCTCTGCTGTGCGAAATACTTGATAGCTGCTTGTTTATCTGTAGGAATGCCACCAACAAAAGCAGTACCAATACTAGCAGCACGAGAAGGATCAGAAATAGGTCTTGGCCCTAGCTCTGGGAATTGACCTGTCCCTGCTTGCTGTCCAGATGTAGCTTTTTGACCAGAAAAAAAAGCAGACGCATAATCAAAATCATCAGTAGTTTCTGGTGACTTCTGCTGCTTATTGGCAAAAAACTGACCTGCATAATCAAATTCAGCCATGATTCACCTTAAAATGATACGCCAAACTCAGCCGCTAACTGACGGTTAATTGTATTTAAATCTGCTGGCTTATTAGGATCAAGATTATATTCCTGTGCAATAGCTTTACCACGAGCCTGAACTATTGATGGTATTTTATCCAAAGGAGTGTTTTCCCAATTCAAGCCTTTTCTTAATGAGTATTGCTTACGAGCAAGAGCATACTTGGTTTGCTGAATAGCATTATTTAATTTTGCTTCAAACTCTGTAGGGCTGTCACCATCAAATATTCCAGTTCCAGCATTAGGTAATTGAGCAATAATACGTTCTGCTTCCTGAACACCCATAGCCGCACCAGTAATGTCCTTAATGGTCTGGTTAAGGTTTTGCAAAGCATTTTGGCGATATCGCGAATAATTAGTAAGTTGTGTTTTTTCTTTATCTGACAACGTACTGACTTTATCTTTAAGCGTGCTCCATGCTTGTTTCCCTCTATATTGAATAGTTTGATATTCTGGTCTATAAGAAAATTGAATATTATTTAGACGAGTAACAGCATCAGCAGTAGTAATTACGCTTTGTTCAACATTGCCAGCAGTGGTCTTACTAAGTTGGCCTGTGTAAACTTTAGGCGCACCTTTTTCAGCAGCAGTTCCTGTCCTGCTTTCAGCTTCTTTACCAACAGCAACTCTTTGTTCTGGAGTAAGTTTAGTAACATCAGCAGTCTGGTATTTTTCCAAAGAAACATTAGCATACATACCAGTATATTTTTCAAGGTCTTTCATAGTTCCTTGAATAACATCAATATTTCCATTTGTGTTTTGCTGGTATTTCTGTCCTCTTGAAATATCTAATCCAAGATCTTTAGCTTCTTTATCAGACAACTGTACAGTTTTTTGTATCTCAGACCCTTGGATATAATCAATAGTCCCATCGGGCTTACGTTGATAACGCTTATTATTCCTTGTATCCAATCCTTCTTGCACTGCTTCTTGTACCGAAAGCATTTTAGTAACACCAGAACCTTCTACTTTTTTAAGGTTTCCTGCGCTATCAATTTGGTAAACAAAATTAGGGTTAAGACCTCTTGCCCTAACTTCATCAGCGCTTAAAGTTGCAACATTTTCGCCTTCTACCTTTTTAATGTTTCCTTCTCGATCAACTTGATAGACGTAATTAGGGTTTAGACCTTGTGCTTTAGCTTCGGCAGCACTTAAAGTCTTAACGCTTGCTACTTTAGGAATAGATGTAATATTCCCTTCTGGGCTTATTTGATAAGTAAACTCAGAAGAAAGATTGTATTTAGCAACTTCATCAGGTGACAAAACCCTAGTTGTGCTAGTTCCAGCAACCAACGAAGGAATACCACCTTTAATAGTCCACTTACCACGAGTAGGATCTAGCCCTAACTCAGTAGCTTGTGCATCAGATAATATTTTTCCACCACTAAAGTCACCGATTATTCCGCGCTTGCTAGATACTAATTTGTCATCTCTAAAGAACAACTGCTCTTTAGGATCAAGTCTGTCTGCTTCGTCAGTAAAAAACTTGCCCATTTTTTCATTGCCTCTTGAATAGGCAAATGCAGCTTTTTGGCGATAATCAGCAGCTTTAGCAACATTAGCAGGATCTACCAATGAGACACTCGGTTGCTGAGTACCACTAGGAGCAGGACTAGGAGCAGCAGCAGGAGCAACTACAGGAGCAGCAACAGTTTCAAATGGAGCAACACCAAAAGAAGGAACTGCAAGCAAACCACCTTGCCGTTCAACTTGTTCAGGTATTTGTACAGGCATTTCGGCAGGTACTTGAGTAGGAACTTGAGTAGTATTAGTGCCTAATCCGTAAATCTTTGCATCTTCCCTCAAAATTACTTGTTCCATTGCTTTGCCGGGATCAATATCAAACAATGGAGCAAGGTCTGGATATTTTGCCTTAGCTTCAGCAACACTCTTTAGCCTACTAGCTGCTTGTGCTTGTGTCAGTGCCGCACTTTGCAATTGCTGTTGCTGGATAATGTTCTGCAATCCTTGCTGATAAGCACCACCAGCAGCACCAAAGCCACCAGCCAATGCACCAAAGATATTCTCAGCAGCAGAACGTCGTGGCCCTATCTTACTCATGCCTTGAGCAAGCGCAAGACCAGCACCTAGTAATCCCTGAATATTCGCTGTCTTTTTCTGCTGCTCTAGCTGCTGAGGCGATATAAGCCCAAGCGTCTGCAAACTATCGTAAGTCGTAGGTGCAGCAGAGCCAAATATATTAGGAATGTAATCTGTAATTGCCATATATCACCTAGATCAGCGAAACTTTAGGGATTCCTACTTGGTACTGTGGAGCCTGTGCTTGTATAGGATTACCACGAATCAAACCGGGAGACTGCAATTGCGGCTCACGTTGCTGCAACAAGCTCTGACCTGTTTGCATTGCCATTTGTGTAAGAACTGGATTCTGTTGTGCGTATTGACCTAATTCAGACATATAGTCGCCAATAGCACTAGGAACTTGCGACATACTTTGCATAAAAGTCGAATCAGGCACAGGAGGAGCGCCAACCGCTGTAGCCCCTTGAGCCAATTGCGGATTAGAAGACATTGAAGTTGTAAATGTAGGTGCGTAGCTAGAACCACTAGCAGTGCCTGTCATCACCGGATAATATGACGAGCTTCCTGCGCCAGCTAATCCAGCAGTAGATGCGCCAGTAGCAGATGTGCCAGCAGTAGTTAAAGCATTAACGCCAGCAGGGTTCATAAATGCAGTATTAGCCGCCGTAGATGCGCCAGCGCCAGTTAATGCGCTACCTGTACCAGCAATAGTAGTTCCACCAGCAGTTCCAGCAGCCGTTCCAGCAGCGGTTCCAGCAGTACCAGCAGCAGTGCCAGCAGATAAGCCCGGTATACCCATAGCGCCGCCAGTACCACCAAGGGCAGCACCAACCATTGCACCTTTAAGCGGATCTTTACCTCTAGCGGCATTGTAAGTAGCACCTACTGCCGCACCAATCATTGCGCCTTGACCACTCATTATTTACCTCCCTGTGGCGTAGCTGTAGTCTTAGACTCCAGAGGAGCGCCATAAAAGACATTAGCAGCCTGTTGTAGACGCTGCATCGGAAGTTCCTGAGCAGCCAACTGACCTTGCAATGCTTGTTGAGCATAACCCTCTTGAGCCTGACCTGCTTGGAGCAAACGCTGAATATCAGCATAGTCAGCCTGAGCCATTTGAGGAGCAGCCTGAGCAGCAGCAATCTGTCTAGCACGTTCAGCCTCAGCCGATTGATATGCCAGTTGACCACCCTGCTCTGCCATTGCACGAGCAAAGATGTCCTGAGCCTGACCTGCTTGCTGACCCATAGCAGCCGATCCATAACGACCAGCAGAAGATGCCTGAGATTGCAGGTTTTGAATGTTCCTAGTGTACTGTTCACCAGCCAGACGATTAGACTGCTCCAAAGCACCCGCTAGGAATGGATTAACGCCACGTCCTTGAATCGTAGCTAGTTGTTCAGCCTGTGCAGCACCCACCAGAGGAGAACCCATCTGGGCTCGTTGTGCGGCTTGCTGGATAGCTTGCTGGGAATATGCAGATTGCTCAGGAGTCAGCGTAGCAGGAGCCTGTGGCATACCCTGATACAGACGTTGAGCCTCACCCAGAGAGTAAGTTATATACGGCTTAAACTCCGGAGCTATTTCTGTTTTGGTCTCTTGTGTACCGCCACCACCACCCATATTACACCTCGCATATCCATTTACGAGGACGGAAACCGTATGATTTAGCCCTACGTTCCCATCCCGGCCTATGGCTGGAGAATGTCAAATATTTAACATTAGCATCCCTAGCCATACTTTTGATAAATTGTAAACCTTTTTCAACCACTTGATAATCATTTTCTAACGTCCAAGCAGCCCAAACATGGAGTTCTTGACCCATTGGCTGAAGGATAAAGAAGCCATAAAAATGGTTGTTCTTCAGGACTACCCAAAGCATAGCCTTTTGATTGAAACAGTCTGTATAAACATCCTCGACTATCCAATTCTCAGGACTTTTAGTTTTAATCTTTTCTAGGCCGGGCTTAATGAAAGCCCACCATTTTCTTAGGTCATCGACCGGGATATATTTAAATTCTGTCATCCGACGATTATATAACCGTATGTCTTATCCGCAGTATCGTTAGCCCAATGACTTACCGTAGCTTGGCCTTGTTGCTGGCTAGAAACATATAGGTTCGTTGTAGCCGATGGAGCAATATAGGACGCAGTGATAATCGCACTAGGGATCGATGGTCTATCTGGGCTTGAGCTTGTTGGGTATTGCTCTAGTGAAACTCCGGTATCCGTTGTTCTCCACATGACCTCAACGTAATCACCAGCATTCATCTCCAGAAAGAAATTCATTGCTGCAATCAGGTGAGATGGATCGCCAGTGCTTTTCCTAGCTGGCATATGAAACCGACTATTTGACCCAGCAACGTTAGTCCCATTCTTCCTAAACCAAATATCTACGTCCTGACCGTCATTCGTCGTATTCTTGTACTGCAATGAAAACTGGATGTTATATATCCCGTAATTCCTGACATTTATTCTGGACGTATTGGAAACGTAAATACCGTTAGAGTAATCTGTTGTATTTAATGCAACAGCATAGCCTGTAGTGGTATTGGCAGCAGTCTGGTCTGTAGTGTCCTGAAACGCACCGTAAGGCGCTGAATCAGCCTCAGCAGCATTAGATACTGGCACGAAGAAAATCAGGCTGTCGTAGCCTATACGCTCGTCGTAGAGGGTAGTTGTGACTGCATTACCAGTAGCTAGCGTTAAACGACCCGTATTATTGGTCTTTCCGTCCATAACGCCACGAACAACCTCAGCGACTGACCGTTGATCGCCTCCAAATGGCGGTAATGTACGAAACTGAGTCATCGATTACCCTGTTTAACGACTTCTACCTCTAAACCAAAGGCTGTTTCCCAGTTTGCCCCTGTTGGAGTCAGTCTGAGCCTGTGATATTCACCGTTAGACCGCAAGCTTATGCGGTTTTCAGCGTCTGCTGGCACATCTGAGCCAAATTCCACTTGATCGGAGAGTAAATCACGGCTTGAAACCGCTACCGAAGCACTACCTTTGTCCACAATCGGCTTAACCAGCATCACTGTAGAGCGACCAATATCAATATCGCCAGTCGTTATGTTGGCTGTCTTAGGTTGACCTGAGAATGCAATGATCTTTGTGCCAGAAACACCCGCAAATAGCAGTTGTCCACCAGCAAAAACACGAGAATCCAGCGGAATATCTAGCGCATCAATGCTTGCATTATAGTTATCAACCTGTTCCAGCGTAGCAGATGGCGTTAATACATAAGCAATACTTGTAGCAGTGGTGTCTGTATACGACCATTTACCCAAATCAATGGAATATATAAGCAAATTCTTGCAGCCAAACGTATTATTGAATTTCCAAATAACTAACTTTCGTACTGGATCAACCGTTGTACTCATTCCAGTAAAGATTTCATTAGGAATGGCGTTATCAAAGAACCAACGGTTTACTTTTTCTACGCCGATAGCTTTGGCTGTCTGACCATCACAAGCGTAAAAACCATCGTCAGCTAGGAAATACGTCAGGCCACCGTACTGAGCAATAGAGCCATTAGAGATACATCCTAATGACCTAGAAATAGCATCAAACTGGAAAAAAAGCGGGGAGCCTGTATAGCTCATTCGATATATGGCGCGTTCTAAGAAGATCAGCCCATATTCGCCACCCGCTAAACCTGTAATATCACCACCATCAGGCAATATCTGAGAGTCTGACTGAGATGCAGCACCGGGAGTCCAGTCTGTCTCATCGTTAATATCAGACCAATACACCTTGTTAGCGTCTGTACCGTCGTTAGCAGCAACCACAAAGTCACGAACTACCGTTACATACTTAGCCGTAGGAGCAGCAGCAGCCAAGTCCGTTACATAAGTTGAAACACCAATTTCATAGGATTGCAGCTTATCCTGACCATTAGCCAGAATCATTTTGCTGCCGAACTGGGTTACATCCCAACCCTCAACAGTTGTATATCCGCTAGTTGTTAAGGCATCCAGACTTGCATCGTTAGAGTCAAACTTATAGATCTGAGTAGCACCAGCAGCAAATAGGTTCGTAGCGCCGCCAAACTTACCAGCAAAGGTAATTAGCAAGTTCTGAGCCGCTGCATCTGAATAATCAGCCTCACTAGGAAATGCCGCATAACCGTTAGCAACTGGATAACAGTTCTTTGCGTCTGTTACCGCACCTGTTACACCCGGCTGATCTGGGAGCCACTCACCAAACGCTATTTTCTGCATTACTGCCTCGACCAAGTATTAGAACCAGCATTCTGCTGTGTCCATGTGTTAGAGCTACCAGCAACCGGAGTCCATGTGTCTGAACTTGTAGCTACATTTG
>Ga0315909_10003345_pt1 | contig 19642 bp, 15 predicted proteins | sample LakEriMetagenome_11_FD_203527 | JGI IMG/M metagenome (GOLD analysis project Ga0315909, IMG submission 203527) | Freshwater fungal communities from buoy surface, Lake Erie, Ohio, United States - Buoy 2 MA125 | ecosystem: Environmental > Aquatic > Freshwater > Lake | place: USA: Lake Erie, Ohio... | reverse complement strand
GGCGTCGCCGACCTCCACCCCGCGCCGAATGATCCCCGCACCCCAGCGCTGCTGGAGGCGGGTCACAGCCTCAATTCGTGCGGCAGACTCAGCCATAGGACGGCGGAGTATAGAACATCTGTTCTATGCTGTGGGGGTGCCGTTCCCCCCTTGAAAGACCCCCAAACCGGGGGTCGCGCGACCCTAGTCGGCGCGCTCCTCGCTCGGATCCACCGCCCCATCGGGCCAGGCGGCGATGCAGACCTTGTTGCCGGAACGGTCCGCCAGAATCCAGTAGGACGGCGCATGCGACGCATCCACGATCACGCCCCCCGCCGCCACCGCCGCGGCGAATCGCCCCTCCGCCTGTTCGCGCGGGACTGAGACATCGATGTGCATGGCGTGGCGTAGCGGCTTCGCCGCATCAAGCTCTTGCATCCAGACCGTGGAGCTGTTGCCGAGCGGATCGATCGCGTTGTCGTCGGCCATTGGCGCGTAGCCGAGCACCGCACGCCAGAAGGGAAGGTCAATCGCGTCGGGCTTCGCTGAGATCGCCACCTGCACTTCGTGCACCACACTCCGGTCGGCCGCGGCACCATGCGCCTGCGCCACCGCCGAGATCGCGCGTGCCACGGCAGCGTGCGACTCCTCGATCTTCCAGACCTCGCGCGTCAGCCGAACCGTCACGCGATCAGAGAGGAGGTTGATCTGCGCGTGGGCGCCATCAAGGCCAGGAACGGCAGCGATTGCTTGCGCCAGGGCGGCAGCATCGGCAAGTGAAGATGTGCGGTAGACGGCCGTTGGTCCGCCATGCAGCACCGCCCACGCCTCAAGCCCTGATGCCGCCAGAAACGCGCGCCAGCCCTTGTCGCTCATGACAACCTCCAATCCTTTTTACTCATTGGCACAGTCGGAGAACAATAGCGCACACCGTGGGCGTACAATCTGTTGATGCTGCATAGCAAGAGATTGGCCCTCGCACTCCTCACCGTTGCAATCGCCGCCTGCGCAAGCCCCAGCACTACGCCAAGCCCATCGCTCTCACCCGTGCCAAGCGGTACGCCGAGCGGCACCGTTGATTCACTAGAAACGGCACGCGCCATCTGGGCAGCCAGTGGCATCAGCGACTACGACTTCACCATCACGCGCCAGTGCTTCTGTGTTGACACCTGGATCGGCCCCTTTGCGGTGCAGGTGCGTGATGGCGTCTCAGTAGTTACCCGTGCGAGTGATGGGAGTGAGGTGGAGCCGATGATCCTGGAGCAACTTCCTCTCAGTGCCGAGGAGCTCTTCGCATTTGCCGAGGAGCGCCAAGGGCAGGCCTCGTTCCGTATTACCTACGACCAGGCGACTGGCCTGCCGCTGAGCATCTGGTCCGATCCGATACCTGGAGCGGCAGATGATGAGTTGGGCGTTGAGGTGCGCGACTTCGCCGCTGCCCCCTAGACGTACACTGCACCCCATGCAGCGCACACGCATTGATTGGGTCGCCGAGCAGTCGAAGCTGCTGCGTGGCATTGCTGAAGAGTTCACCCGCACCCAGCCGTTTGCCGGCCTCACCATTGGCACCGGCATTCACCTCGAGGCGAAGACGGTCGCCCTGCTGCTCACGCTGCAGGCGGGTGGCGCCAAGCTTGTCTCCACCGGCAACCTCAACACCACCCAGGCCGACGCCGTCGAGCGCCTCCGAGCACACGGCGCCACCGTGATTGGCGAAGCGACCAAGGATGCCGCCGTGCACGCCACGTATCTCGCGCAGGTGGTGGCCGCCAAGCCCGACCTGATCCTCGACAACGGCGGCGACCTGTACATGCACTACCTGCAGAACCCGTATCCAACGCTGCGCGGCGGCACCGAAGAGACGACCTCCGGACGCATGCGCCTTGAGCCGCTGCGCGACAAGCTCAACATGCCGATCCTCGTCATCAACGACAGCCCCATCAAGCAGTTCGCCGAGAACGAACACGGGGTAGGGCAGAGCGCCCTGGAGTCGTATCTGCGCATCACCAACAAGACCGTCAACGGCGAGCGCGTCACCGTCTTCGGCTACGGTTCGGTGGGCCGCGGCGTGGCGGCGAACTTCCGCGGTGGCTACGCCAAGGTCGCCGTCGTGGAGCGCGACCCAGTGCTCAAGTTGCGCGCGCACCTTGATGGATTCGAAACGCCATCGCGCGACGAGGCCCTCGCCAACGCCGACGTCATCATCACCGTCACCGGCGCCCAGGGGGTGATCACCGCCGCCGACCTGCCGAAGCTGCGCAGCGGCGTGATCCTGGCGAACGCCGGACACTTCCCCGAAGAGATCGACGTGGCCGGCATGCTCGCCGCACCCGAGGTGGCGAGCCAAGAGGAGTACGCCGACGAACTCCTCACGCTGCGCCTCAAGAACGGCAACGCCGTGCACCTGGTCGCCCGCGGCCACATGTTCAACCTCGCCGGCCCTCGGCCAATCGGCAACTCGATTGAAGCCATGGACCTGGGCTTCGCCCTGCAGGCGCGCTGCCTAGAAGCCGTTGCCCGCGGCACCGTGACCGCCACCAGCTGCGTGGTGCCCGTGCCCGCCTCCATCGACGCCGCCGTGGCGAGCGCCTACCTGGAGACGCGGTACCGCTAGCTAAGCGTAGTCAGCCATCTTGCTACGCGTCGTCGCGAAGGTATGGATCTCCCGCAGGCGCTCCAGGGATGTGAGACAAGCTTGGACCTTTTCTGCCGTGGGGCTATTCTGATCCGTGAGGTGCCAGTTAGGCGGCAGAGCGAAACGCCATCCGCCAAACTCAAGGAGGGATTATGGAAGAGGGTCCAGAGCTCTACAAGGTGTTTGAGTCATACCCCAACCTCCTCAATCCCCTCAAGCGGGATCGCGTAGAGGTCTACGCTGACCGAATTGTATATCGACAAACAGACTCTTCGGAAATCGTTAAGGGCGCGGCAAAGATGGCAACTGGGATTGGCATGTTTCATGGCGCTAAGCAGATTGCAAAAGCAGCCTGGAGGCAGGGTGGTCTCGTAGCCAAAGAAGAAACTGTGGTGATGTTCGCTCTTATCACCGGCGTCAACGTTCGGATTGACAATCCGATCTACCGAACCATTGAGCTGAGTGCTGCTGGTCAGCAGACACATTTCCGAGTGAAGAAAGAGGATGCAGACGAGATTAGCGAATTGATTAGTAAGAAAGCCAACATTGTTCGGAAGACCATTCGCGTGGAGGGCTCTGAAACTGTGAGCGTTGGTGCAGCTGCGGCTCCATCAAGTTCTGCAGTGGGACTCGATCAGTTGAAAGCGCTAAGCGATCTACACAAGGCCGGTGTGCTTACGGATGACGAATTCGCTGCAAAGAAGGCCGAGATTCTTGGGCGCATTTAAGCCAACCAATCTGAAGCGCTGCCTGCTTGTGCATCGCAGTGAAGAGAGCCCCGTGTCCGTGCGACAGATGGCACGGTAACTTCTCTTTATCTACTCGTCGTAGTACTTAATTCCACCCCTCTTCGCGGCAGCCTTCATGAGTGCGTAGGCGCCGACTAACTCGATCTCGGCAATCCGAGCGATAGACCAGGCAATTGCCGCGTCTTCACTCGCGAGGGTATTTGGCGGAGCAATGGCCTGCATGAAGTTGTCATTGCCAGCTTTCCACTTTAGGTCAAGAAGCTTCTGGAAAGATTTACCAAGGAGCGCTTTCAGTTTGACTTTGGCACGACCCTCAATGGCAATGCGCAGCCGCTCCCCTTCAACGCCCACCCACATAAACACCAGTGGGTCGCGGTCCATGGTGTTTGAGGGTCGTTCAATGGGATCAAACTGGTAGATAGCGCGTCCCTGCTTCTGAACTTGATCAGTGATGAATTGCACCCGGTCAATGTTGGCAAACCATTGGGAATCTGATTGCAGTGTGCTTAGAGTCCCCTCAAGCTCATTGATGAATGCGGCAACTTTCGCGATGCCGGATTGGGTGTGCTGAAAACTCTGAGCCTCTTCTACTGTGAGTGGCATAGTCAATCCTCCTCCTAATCCTCGCTCTTCTACTAAGTCTCGAAGTTCGTTCCACAGGTCACTTGGCGCTTCGGTGCTATTGATGGCGTGCACGAGCTGATGCCAGGTCAGTCGCGGCATCGTGATGCTCGGGACCGCGCCAGCCGTCGCGAGCATGAGCACGAGCGGCCGCGGATCACATGTGGCGGCTGCCGCCGTGTATCGCTTGAGCTGGTCGCCGTGCTCGCCCGACCAAGCCTTGACCTCGACCCAAACGACCTCAACCCCGTCAACAGAGAGCACAAGGTCCAGTCGGCCAACACTCTCTTTCACTACCTGCGTCGACGCGGTGGGCTCACCGGGCAGTTTCACCCCCTCCTTACGTAGGGCGGCGATCAGCGGTCGCGGGTCGCGATTCGTCGCCGCTGCGAGCGCTTCGGTTAGGAAGTCCTCAATTGGTGTGCTTCCTTCGCGGGAGCCGAGCGACAACATGCGTGAATAGGGGGTGGTGCTCATGAAGGCACGATAGGCGAAATATGTGAACGGACATCACGAAGTTGCGCCATGCCACACCGTTGGCACAGACCCCCTGATACAATAACCCTGTCACCTTGGTGGTGACGCGCATCGAGAGCACCGGAGAGATTCAGCTCGACGAAGGTGCGGCAACCAACGGATCCCCAACCCGGGGGCCGGAACGGTGCCAACGCTGATATGGCGATGCGGACGGGTCCGACGCGGACCACGCGCCCTGTGTGGCGTGCTGCGTTGCGTCGTGCCCCAGGCGCCGGCCCGAGCCGGTCGAACTGGGAGGTACTGAATATGGCATCGAAGCCAAGCACCAGCAGGATCGTGACCTGCGAGTCCATGACCACGGGACATCCCGACAAGCTCTGCGATCAGATCAGCGATGCGCTGCTCGATGCGCACCTGGTACGCGATCCGTACACGCGCTGCGGTATTGAGGCCGCCGCGAGCGGCAACGAGGTCTGGGTCTTTGGCCAAGTGGCCAGCCGCGATCCGCTCAGCCACAGTGAAATCGAGCAGGTGGCACGGCGCGTCATTCGCGAGATTGGGTACGAGTCTGCAGAGGAGGGGATCGACCCCGACACCTGCACCGTGCGCGTCACCATCGACCCGCAAAGCGCCGATATCGCCATGGGCGTCGTGCGCGACGACGGTGTGCTGGGCGCCAGCGACCAGGGGATCGTCTACGGCTACGCCACGAACGAGACCCCCGAAGGGCTGCCCCTGCCACTCGTGCTGGCGCAGCGCCTCACCCGCGCCCTCACCGCAGCAAGCACCGCCGGAGCGATCCCGTGGCTGCGCCCCGACGGCAAGGCGCAGGTCAGCGTGCGATACGTGGGCGATACGCCGCAGGAGGTAACGGCCTTCGTGGTCTCGGCGCAGCACCGCGCCGAGGTGCACATCGACGAAGTCCGCAGCACCCTTGAGGCACTCGCCCGCGAAGCGCTCGGACATTGGGTGACGCCAGACACGCAGGTGCACATCAATCCAACGGGAAGGTTTGTGGTGGGTGGACCGCTCGCCGACTCAGGCCTCACCGGTCGCAAGGTGATCGCCGATACGTATGGCGGCGTGGCACACCATGGCGGTGGCGCATTCAGCGGCAAAGATGGCACCAAGGTCGATCGCTCGGCGGCATATGCCGCGCGACAGGCGGCGCTGCACCTGGTGCGCAGCAAGCTTGCCGCACGTGCCGAGATCGCCATCGCCTATGCGATTGGCGTTGACAACCCCGTCGCCGTTTCGGTCGACACGTTCGGCACGGGCACCATGCCCGACGAGCAGCTCGCCGAACTCGTGGCGCTGAAGTTTGACCTGCGCCCCGCCGCAATGATCGAACGCCTGGAGCTGCGCACGCCAATCTTTGAGCGCACCGCGCGCGATGGGCATGTTGGGCACGCCGATCTGCCGTGGGAGGCCGAGAACACGGTCGATCCGAAGACCGAGTTCCTAGAGCGCGTCGCAGAACGCGCCGGGGCCAGCCAGGGTGCCCCAGGGCGATTCCCCTGCGGGCACCTGCAGCGCCTGGGCAAGGAGCACCTAGCCGTAGGCGAGCACTTCCCGTACGGAGCGCAGGGAGCCGAGCTGCTCGCCTGTGTGGTGTGCGCATTAAGATGAGGCCATGAACAACCTCTTTCAGATGCCCATCGAATTCAACTCAAACCTCAAGTACTGGTGGGTGAACCAGAACAAGACGTTTGAGGAAGAGGTAGGCGGCGGCTACATGTGGTCACCCCAACTCAAGAAGAACGGCATGAAGAATCCGTTCTACGAGTTCATGCTTCAAGTACAGCCGGGCGACATTGTCTTCTCTTACGCGCAGCAACAGATAAAAGCGGTAGGAATTGTCACATCTCCTGCGTCTCCGGCTGGTAATCCGTTTACCGAGCGAATTGGTGCCCTGTGGAACGAAGACGGATGGTATGTAGAGGTGGCCTTTGTAAAGCTTGAGAGCCAGGTGAGCCCAAAAGATTACTGGTCAACGCTTGCTCCATTGCTTGGCGAAAAATACACCCCCCTCACTACGGAGGGTCGCGGCAAGGAGTTCTACCTCACTGCACTCGAGCAGCCGTTCGCAGAAAGCTTGTTCGCTGTAGTGGAGCAGCAGAATCCACCACTACTAAGCGCCTTAAAGGCGATTGATCCTCAGACGGAGCTTGACACCTGGACAGATCGTGAAGTTGCCGCGGCAATCGGTACAGACATCCCGGAAACTGAACAGGTGCAGATTTCCAAGGCTCGGCGTGGGCAAGGGCTTTTCAAGGCGCGTGTTGCCAACCTCAATCCGATGTGTCGGGTGACTGGCGTCTCAGAGGGTCGCCTACTGCGCGCAAGCCACATTAAGCCGTGGAAGGATTCCGACAACAAGGAGCGACTCGATGGTGCAAATGGCCTACTTCTTTCGCCGCATATCGACTTACTCTTCGATAAGGGGCTCCTGACGTTCCTTCCCTCAGGAGAACTGAGGATTGCTGAGGCACTCCCTAAGTACGTCATCAACGCCTGGCACCTTAATGATGTGCGGGATTCAAAACCTTTCCGGAAAGAGCAGTGGGGCTACCTCGAACACCACAACAGCGTGATCTATCCCCAGGGCCAGGAGCGTTGGGCACGGCCGCGCAAGGCATAGAAAGCCATAGCCCTCCCTCTGCCATGAAGCTGGCACGCTTCTGAAGGAGCCTCAGCGCGTACCATTACGGGGATACGGCGCACGTACCGCTAAAGGCAGCGCCAGGTAGGGGGCATTTTGGCTCAAGAGCTACAGGGCAAGAGCAACGTCAGCTGGCTGGCGAGCATTATTTGGGGTATTGCCGATGACGTCCTGCGCGACTTGTACGTCCGCGGGAAGTGCCGCGGGGTGATCCTGCCGATGGACGGGATTCGCCGACTCGATTCCGTGCCTGAGCCCACAAAACAGGCCGTCATCGACATGAAGGCCACCCTAGATGCAAAGAAGAAGGAAGACCCCATCAAGATCGGCTATGAGACCAGATTCATCAGATATTTCGACAAGCCGCAGACATTGCGCACGCTTGAGGAGATTAGACTCAACATTCTCACAATTGAAAAAGAGGCAGAACGCCTACATGGTGGTCTGCTGAAAAGTAGTCCTAGATGAAGGCCACCGAAGCCAAACTCCTGAGCTTCCTCCAAAAGTCGCCACAGTTTGTCATCCCCATTTATCAGCGCACATATTCATGGACCGATAAGCAGTGCCGCCAACTTTGGGATGACATCTTGCGAGCAGGTACAAGTGACAACATTTCAGTGCATTTCATCGGGTCTATTGTCTATGTAGAGCAAAGCCTTTCGCAAGTCTCGCACCAAGCACCACTACTCGTGATTGATGGCCAACAACGTCTAACCACAGTATCCTTGCTAATCGAAGCGCTCGCCCGCGCACTCGGCGACAGCGAGCCTGTTGAAGGATTTTCTGCAACCAAACTCCGCCACTACTACCTGACTAATCCGCTTGAAAGAGGCGAGCGCTATTTCAAGTTGCTTCTCTCGCAAACCGACAACGACACATTGAAATCGATCATCAAGAACACAGAACAGCCAAAAGATCCTTCACTGCGCGTCACACAAAATTTCAACCTCTTCACAGAACTTTTTGCCAAGCAGAAGGGTGAACTAGAACAGGTATGTCGAGGACTCTCCAAGTTAGTGGTTGTCGATATTGCATTAAGCCGTGATCAAGATAATCCGCAACTTATTTTTGAGAGCATGAACTCCACCGGAAAAGAGTTGAGCCAGGCTGACCTGATTCGCAATTACATACTCATGGGTCTTGATCCCGAGCTCCAGACGCGACTGTACAACGAGTACTGGCGGCCGATGGAACTAGAGTTTGGTCAAGAGGCATACGGAACACAGTTTGACAGCTTTATGCGCCACTACCTCACTACGCGAACTGGTGAAATTCCGCGCGAGCGCGAAGTTTATGAGACGTTCAAAGAATACTCGCGCACGATGCCTGTGCAAAGCGCAGGTATTGAAGCCTTAGTCCAGGAAATCCGCGCCTTTGCGCGCTACTACTGTGCAATCGCGCTCAATCGTGAGCAAGATCCAACACTCAGCCTAGCGTTCCACGATTTGAAGGAGCTAAAGGTTTACGTAGCGTATCCATTCATGCTGGAGCTATATCACGACTACAGCACCGGGTTGCTAAGCGCGACTGACTTTGCGAGCGCTGTACGTTTGATCGAGGCGTATGTGTTCAGGCGATCTGTTTGTGAAATCCCTACGAATTCGCTGAACCTTACCTTTGCGAATTTTGGCAAAGCACTAAAGAAAGACCGTTACCTTGAGAGTATTCAAGCCCATTTCTTGACGCTTCCCTCATATCGTCGTTACCCAGGCGATGATGAGTTCAAGCATGACCTGTGTGCCCGTGATGTATACAACTTCCGTAACAGCAGGTACTTGCTCCGGCGCCTGGAAAACTTTGGCCGCAAAGAGCGAGTCCTTGTTGATGAATACACCATTGAGCACATCTTGCCGCAGAATCCCGAACTTTCAACTTCATGGCAGCACGCTCTCGGTCCAGATTGGAAGCAGGTACAGCAGCAGTGGCTGCACACCATCGGGAACCTAACGCTGACCGGGTACAACGCTGAGTACAGTGATCGCCCCTTCATCGAAAAGCGCGATATGACTGGTGGATTCAGCGAAAGCCCCCTCAGGCTCAATGCCGGGCTGGGGCAACTTGCACGATGGGACCAATCCGCCATTCAAGAGCGCGCGAACCGGCTCGCCGATCTGGCGCTAACTGTTTGGGCTACACCCCAACTTGACGCGGCAACACTCAATTCTTACCGGAAGGTGAAGCCAGACGCTGTTAGCAAGTACACAATTGAGGACCATCCGCACTTGCTCTCCACAAGTATCCGGCCGTTGTTTGAGGCGTTTCGCAAAGAGGTACTCACTCTTGACCCGTGTGTCACTGAAGAGTTCAAGAAGCTGTATGTAGCCTATAAGGCCGAAACGAACTTTGTGGACGTGGTTCCGCAGGCAAAGCGGCTTTATCTGAGCCTGAACATGCCATTTGTGGAGTTGAGTGACCCGAAGGGGATCTGTCGTGATGTGTCCACAATGGGGCGTTGGGGGAACGGTGACGTTGAGGTTGGGATCAGATCGATTGATGAACTGCCATATGTCATGGGCCTTGTGCGCCAGTCATTTGAGCGGCAAATGGGTGACGGAGGTCAGACATGATTGCCAGCCTCAAAGCCAAACCAGCGCGTAAAAGCTAGATATTGTGCCTGTATGAAGTATGTACAGAATGCAGACTGTTTGATTGCATTGTAGCTGCCGCGCTTGTCTATGACGTTCCTATCGATGTCGATGGGCAAGAGGCGGGCGGCACCGTCGCCGAGGATGTTGTCCATCTCTTGCGGCATGGCGAGGAGGTCGTTTGGGCAGGAGTTCGTTCGGACCAAAAATACCTGGCCAACTAGCTTCCGTCTAGGCAGGCTGCCGCATGATATGCAACCCGATGACCCGAAACACAGCACGCTGCAGTCTCGAGCCTTGCTCATATTCCATGCTAATTTGCTGCAATGTCTGACGCACGCGAGGTATTCAGCTTACGCCGCTCAGGGAAGTTTGAGGAGGCACTTACTCTTGCGATCGCGCTGTATGAGGCTGCTCCAGAAGAAATCTGGAACATTCGTGCGCTAGGTTGGTCGATTCACGACTGCCTAAAAATTGCGACCAAAGCAGGTGACATTGAGCGAGCGAAGACCCTCCTCGATAAACTCTTGAATTTGCCGATCGGCAGAGAAGAAGACGACGCAATGCTCCGCGAGACTCGAGAGTATTGGGCTCAGAGGTTAGAGCCAACCGCCAACGGCGAAAGCATTGACCACGTCGTCGCCACTGCAGCGTCAAATTCGAAGAATGGCAAACACATCGAAGCGCTTACCGCTTTGCAGTCGATGCTAGCTGATAGCCCCAAGAATAGGTCCATACAATCCACACTTGCATGGTCAATCTACCGAGCCCTTAAGGACGCTCGCTCTAACGACATTCGAGGGGCGGGGTCACTAGACCAAATGGTTGTGCAATACCAGCGGCTGGATTCCGTGGAAAAACCTAGCCTGCTCCACTCCCTAATTCTGCGGGAAGTTGCACAGATTGAGAGCTACCGAAACAGGTTCATCCAATTCTTCAAGTGGTGGAATCCCGCTTACCTCCGACTTGAAGACTTCAGCCGATATAAACCTGAGGGTACCGACAAAAGCTTTGACAGCTTAGTTGAAAGTGTGATTAAAGCGACGTATAAAGCCGCAAAAGAGAGCCAGGACAAGGCGGAGATCCGATGGGCTCAGGAATTTGTTGGTAAGTATTTGGACCGATTTCCGAATCAGGAATGGTTTGGATACTACTACGGGAAACTGCTTGTATGGTCAGGTGAACCGCTAAAGGCACGAGAGCACATTCTTCCCATTCTGCGACGAAAGCAATCTGAGTTTTGGGCATGGGATTGCCTTGCTTCCACATATGGCCCAGAACAGAATGATCTGCGTTTGGCACTGCTAGCTCGCGCGTTGCTATGCCGAACGCAGGATTCTTCCTTCTTAATTAACGTGCGCCAATCACTTGCGGAGTTACTAATTGAGCGCGGGATGCTCCAGGAAGCGGCGGTGGAGATTCACGAGGTGATTAGACAGCGAGAAAGCAAAGGTTGGAAACTTGGAGAGCAGCTGATCGGCTGGCAGCGAGAAGCATGGATGTTGGAATCTCAGCGCTTGTCAAGCAATGTCGATCTCTATCGGACTTTGGCCGCCACGGCAGACGACATCGTGAATGAGGGGCTGCCGGAGATTGAAGGAGTGGTTGCTCGCCACATTGCAGCTAAACCGGGCGAAAAGCCGCGATCAATAATCAGCGTAAGACTGAAGGATCGGCTACAGGATCTGCGTGTAGCGCGCGGAAGGTTTCCAGTCTTGGCCCAACTTGACGTTGGCACGCCCGTTAATGTGCGAGTGGATGATTCCGAGAGGGGGTTGGATATCGTTGGCTTGACTCGGCGCGATGGCGAGAAGTGGGACATTGTGCCGTCAGCATTCGGGATCGTTGCTTCCCAAAATCTCAACAAGGGTGTAACTACCGTCGCATTAACCAACTCGGAAAGCATTCTTTATCACCACGACGCCTTTCCAGGCATTGCAGACGTCGCAGCGGGGCAATGCTTGCTTGTCAAATTCACCCATGGAAAAGAACCCGGATACAAACACAGTTTAACCTGGAGCTTAGTCCTGAAAGAGCCTGCCCAGCGATTTTGGACCGATTTTGGTGGGGTTGTGACCTTGTTGCCCGACAAGGCGTTTGGTTTCGTTGGTAGTGCGTATATTGCACCTGAGATCGTGTCGTCGCTGTCCCTAAAATCTGGTGAGCAAGTTCGGGTTCGGGCCGTTGTGGTGTTCAATCCAAAGAGAAATGAGGATGGACTCCGTGCGGTGCGAGTTGAGCGAATCTAAGGAGGGCCATATGGAGCTAACTAGTAATCAGAAGGATCTACTCGAGAAGTTCACAAAGTTTTTCGAGAGCGAGAGCCGGGTGCTAATGATTCAGGGCTACGCGGGCACGGGCAAGACCTTCATGATTGGAGCTCTAGCCAAGCAACTTGCAGAGCACCAAAGGAGCGTGAGCCTCCTCGCCCCCACTGGCAGGGCTGCCAGGGTGCTCCAGGAAAAGACAGGTCGCCTTGCGTCCACCATCCATCGTGCCATTTACGATTTGGATCAGGTCACAGTTCGCGAAGATGATCCAGGGTTATTCAAATACGTGTTTAAGACAAAAGAGAGCGCATCTGACAATCTAAACATCACATATTTTGTTGACGAGGCTTCACTGATATCAGATCACCATAATGAAACCGAATTCTTGCAATTCGGTTCTGGTAAACTCCTCTCGGACCTAGTGCAGTTTCTACGCCTGGAGAGTCCCGAATCGCGGGCAAAACTGGTGCTCGTAGGCGATCCCGCACAGCTGACACCGGTCGGTATGGATTGCTCCCCTGCATTAGACCCATCCTATATTGCTGAGAAGTTCGGGCAGCATCCGGAAGTAGTGGAACTGACTGAAGTAGTGCGCCAAAAAGGCGGGAGTTCGATCCTCCAGCAGGCTACGGAAATTCGAGAATCTATACGTGCTGGTCAGCAAAACCGGTTAGTGATCTCAGCGACGCCGCCTGAAGTGAATTCAGCGACCACAGAAGAAATGATTCAACAGTATTCAGAATTAGTTGATGCCGATCCCCGAATTGAGGCGATTTGTATCACTCGGTCTAATGCAAAATGTCTCGGAATAAATCACGCGGTTCGTGCAAAGATTTTCGGCGGGGATGGATGGCAACCTGTTGTGGCAAGAGATTCACTACTAGTGATTAGGAACAACCTGAACACTGGGCTAAGCAACGGCGACCTGGTCCGTGTAGCCCATGTCGATAGTGCGTCCATTACGAGAGACATTTCGCTTGGTAAAGAAAAAGTCCGTCTTGAATTCCGCAAAGTTGAGATTGGTATTGAGCATTCCAGCGGTGGAACGAAGCACGACGTTTATATCCTTGAAAACGCATTGAACAGCCCTATTCGAGACATCACGCCTCTAGAGCAAAAAGCACTCTTCGTGGATTTCGTACTACGTCATCCGGGATTGAAGCCACAATCGAAAGAGTTTGCGGAAGCGCTCAGGGCCGACCCATTCTTCAATGCACTCCAGGTAAAATTTGGATACGCATTGACTTGCCATAAGGCACAGGGTGGCGAATGGGATCATGTCTTCGTATTGTTTGAGGATGGCCGGACGGATCTTGATAGTTTGCGGTGGGCGTATACCGCAATGACTAGAGCCTCGAGGTGCCTTACAGGCGTTGGCCTGCCGAACCGTAAGCCTTGGACTAAGGCTTTCCTTGAGGTGCGAGAGAGCTCTGCGCGGCATGCAGCGGAGCCCGGTACCGTGAGTATCGGGCATAAAGAGTATCAAACCAAGTGGGATGATCAATTCGTCGCAGAGCAGCCGTTGCTACTTCCAACTCATCACGCAATTGCACGATTAGTTGAAGAAAATGGGTCGAAGATATCGACTGTTGTGACGCGGTTTAGCAATTATTTCTGGCGTTATGAAGTTAGGCGAGGAGAGTCCTTGGCAATAGTTCAAGTGAATTTCAACAAGAAAGCCGAAGTCACTGTAAGTGTTCTTAATTCCGCTGGAACTGATGCATTGTTCTCGAGAGAGATGTCACAGCTGATCAGTGAAAAAGCGATCAATGCACTCCGCGTCTCTGGCTCGGTCGAATATAGGAGTGAGCATGCGTTTTTGCAAGAATTCAATGATGAAGTTGTCCAGCCTAAGTTGGTTACCTTGGGCGCTCGTGTGATTCGTTTAGAAAGCCTGCCTTACCGCGAACGGTTGCATATTGGTCGTGATTCTGAGACCGTGGTAGTTGATGTTATCTACAACGGTAAGGGTGAGATCACGGATATCGTGCTAGTGCGAGGTTCCCGAATACTCTGGTCGGAGCTCCGATTGAAATAGACCTCGCTATTTTTCAATAGGTCGGTGTCAAGTTGACGGTCACGGCCGAATCGTCCGTCGGGACTGGTCAAGTTTCACCGGGTTTGGGTAGTTTCCTGCGGCGCATTGGATCGGTTTAGCAGCTTGGGCTGCACACTAGCTGTTTCAGTGTCCAGCCAAAACGGATGACTAAGATTGTCAGAGAAAAAGCAATAAGATATGATTCGCCCTCAGGATGACAACTTGATCAAACATCATCCGACTCGGATGTCAAAAGGATGGTATGCACATGAGCATTGATTCAGTTAAAAGCAGTCAGGTCCGATCGCGCCCGAGGAGTCGAGCGCGACTCGTTGGGATCGGGGTAAAAAACTTTAGGGCGTTTGAGGAGTACTCGTACCTTAAGTTGGCGCCACTTTCCCTCATATTCGGCGCAAACTCTGCCGGGAAGACTAGTATTCTCAATGTACTCAAGTTGCTGCGTCAATCGTCGTATACACGAACTCTGCAATTACAGGGGCGCGATGTAGATCTTGGTAAAGCAACGGAATTGGCGAACAAAAACACCCCTGAGTTGCCGACTAGTCTCAGAATTGATTTAGCAGACGTTGGGACTGCCCTGCCGCTCGGTCGGCATATGCTGATTGACTGGTTGCGCTCCGATGTGGGCGACAACAGTTGCGGTATCGGCATTGAGATATCTCTCGAAGACGATGAGCCTCAGGTAAGCGCAATTGAATTCTTCGTAGGTGAATCAACTCACCCCCTTATTCGATGGAGAAAATTAACCAACGTAAAAGCTGATCAGTGGGAGAGTCGAACCACCCAGGGTGCATTTGACGTTGATTACGTAGACGATCAGCATCGAATTTGGGATTGGTTTAGGCAAGAGTACGGCGCACGTTCTTTGGTGGCCATGGCGATGAATCTATGCCAACCTTTGGACGCTAAAGACCCTAGTAGAGACGGACCTCTGCGCCCGACCAGCCTAGAGCTTCCTGGAGTTGAATTGGTCATGCCAACCTTGAGTCAATTGTTTACGACTTTGGTTGCCGACGCTCGAAAATCTTTCCTGGAAGAAGTACTTTTCTCTAATGACCCTCAGTCGTCATACCTGAATTGGATAGGCGAAGGGGATCGATTGTTTTCGTCTGGACCTCAAACCGATTTTGCATCAGCACTGTTAAGGAAAGCATCTGAGGGACTCGTCGGGATCGCCGGAGACGAATTTGTCACCTTGCTAGCTCGAGCGAATTCTCTAACACAACTCGAGATTAGGTCGTGGGTGCCAGTAGACACGAAAGTTCGGGACAGTGCAGTCAAAAGCCACCCTCTTTGGGAAGCATGGGGGAAATCAGCGCCAAGCATCAATCTAGCCTATGACGTTCTTGCAGTTTCATCAACGTTGCGGATGTTGCTTGATAAGATCGAGGTGATATCAGCGGATCGAAAGGTTAGCCAAAGGTACTACGTGCAAGGAGAATCGAAGTCAGGAACTAACACTATCACCAAGAGTAGCTCCTTTTCTCGCCTTTTAGCGAGCAAGAATCCGCAAACTGTTCTTGATAAAGTAAACGCCAAATTACGTGAGATCGGGTTTGACATTCAATATGATGTCGTAAAATGGGAGCCCCCTTTGAATGCGGGTGCGATGCCTGCAGTGCTGGCTTTTTCGGTTCGGGACAGAGACAATCGCTCACGCAGCATCACAGATGTCGGTCGCGGGACTCAAGACTTGCTTCCGATTGCGCTCACGCTACTAGGCACAGCGGGTGATTCTGAAAACCCAACAACCCTTATTGAAGAACCGGAATCTCATCTCCATCCATCTCTTCAGCAGAGTGTGGGTTCACTTTTAGCCTCAATTGCGGGCGGATCAAACAGCACTCTTCTTGTTGAAACACATTCTGAAGCTCTCCTTCGACGTGTGCTTAGTCACGTTGCGGGTGTGCGTTCACCTGCGTTGGCATTCGAGAGAATCGCCATTTCGTACGTTGGAAGAACTGGTGGCGCGTCAGCGATCGAACACATTAGGATTGACTCCTCTGGGCGATTAGTAGACGAGTGGCCATTCGCGGCTGTCCGCGACGGATTTTCGGCCTTCGAATAATGCCAGCACCGGTGCGAGTTAGTGCATTCGCCTTAACACCCGAAGCAATTCGAGAATGGATCGAGATAGACGCGGTAGAGTGTTATGCCGTTTTGAAACGTATCACTGAAGTCGGATGGCTCCTAGTGCCGCGTGCGGATCTCTCCTGGGCTAACGATGTTTTTCCAATGTATGCGAAGGGGAAAAGCCGAGAGTGCCTGAAGCTTATCCTCACAAGTCAAAATGTTGTCGATAGGCAAAGTGATGATGCGCGATGGAGCCAGGTACCGGAATGCGAGAATTTTGGTTCTCTTCTAGAGCATGCTCGATATCTGTCGGCGACGGAAGGCATCGTTATCGAGAATGGCAGATCCCCGGATGACCTAGAGCCGATCATTGATTGCGCGGTGGGCGTGAAGAGTCTCGATGTGTATGACCAGTACCTGCTTCAATCGATGAGTCAGAATGTAAGGTTGCCTCATTTGCTTGATAGCGCGCGACGAAACGCGCTGCGGTGGATCGTGCGCGATCTCAAGCTGGCAGGGGGAGATTCGCTGATTACCTTCAGGCTGATTCAATCGAGAAACTCTAGATTTCCCCTGTCTAATCAATTGATGAAGCGTCTTGCTGATTACATGAGGACGCTTTCCTCTGAATATGGTGTTCGTTGTGCTTTCGAAATCCGTGGAGAGAAGCCGGTACTACGCGATGACGGACGGGGAAGTTGGTTGCATGGCCGATTTCTAGTCTTGGATGGTCGCTGGGTGGTTTCGTCTGATAGGTCGCTTGACTGGTTTGCGGCCGGCAAAACTGTCGACAACTTTGTAATTCGCTGGGCAGCCTCGGCGTTTCCCGCATCGCGGTTGTCATCCAGATGGGCACAACTTCCTGAACCTGTGGTTACATCGCAGATCAATGAAGATAGCGAGCTTAGCCAATTACCGGTTACGCCAACCCAACCTTCTCCTTCACCTCACGCATCGTCTCGGTGACGATGGGCAAGAGGCGGGCGGCGCCATCGCCGAGGATGTTGTCCACTTCGTGCGGCAGGGCGAGGAGCTCGTTGTAGCGTTCGCGGGCGGGGGCGTAGTGGGCGATGAGGCGCTCGGCCAGTAGGCGCTTCATGTCGGCGCAGCCGGTGAGGGCGGCGCGCTCGTTCTGCCAGAGCTCTTCGTAGTTGGCGCTCACCAGCTTATGTAGCTGGCAGACGTTGCAGGCCTCGGGGTGCCCCGGGTCACTCTTGAGTGGGCGCTTGGTGTCGGTGACTGAGCCCATCACCTGCTTGGTGATCACGGCGGGGTCACCCAGAATGTCGATGGTGTTGCCGATCGACTTGCTCATCTTCTTCTCGCCGTCGGTCCCCAGCACCACGGGGGCGGTGGTGAAGACCGCCTCTGGTTCTGGGAAGGTGTCGCCGAATTTGTTGTTGAACGAGCGCGCGATCTCGCGGCTGAGTTCGAGGTGTGCGGCCTGATCCTTCCCCACCGGCACCACGCTCGCCTTCGGCAGCAGAATGTCGGCCGCCTGCAGGATCGGGTAGGTGAGCAGACCGTGGTTGATGTCGTCGGCCTGCTGCGCCTTCTTCTCCTTATAGGTGGGAGTGCGCTCGACCCAGCTCACGGGCGTGACGGTCATCAGGATCCAGGCGAGCTCCTGCACCTCGGGGCGATGGCTCTGCAGAAAGAGCGTGCACTTGTTCGGGTCGAGGCCCAGGGCGATGAGCGCTGCGGCCATCTCGCGCGTCTGGCGGCGCAGCTTCTCGCCGTCGTGCACGCTGGTAAGCGCGTGGTAATCGACGATGCAGTAGATGGACTCGTAGTTCTCTTGCAGCGCCACGTAATTGCGGATGGCGCCCAGGTCGTTCCCCAGGTGCGGCGCACCGCTCGGCTGGATCCCCGAATAGGCGCGGATCGGCTGCTTCGGTTTGCTAGGCTGCGTCATGCGTGCAGGATACCCCGCTGGGGGATCCGCCAGTACATAGAAGAGGTGCCCGCCATGCGTCGCTCCGCCCGCCAGTTGTTTGCCACCCTCTCAGCTGCCGCCCTGCTGGTGCTGGCCGGCGCCGCACCCGCAACGGTGCGCGCCAATGGCTTTGCGCCACAGGCCGACACCTGGGTCGCCACGACGGGCACCCCAACGGGCACCAACGCGGGGACCTCGTGCAGCGCCCCGGGCTTTGTGGTCGACGGGGTGAACGATGAGGTCGAGATCGGCTACGCCATTCTCGATGTGCTCCCGGGTGGCACGGTGCACCTCTGCCCCGGCTCGTATCGCGTTGCGGCAGGCCAGGGGTACGACAAGTCGTTCACCCTCTCCGGCGCGGGCCGTGACACCACCTTTGTGCTCGGCACCGCCGAGTTCCTAGAGTCAGGCGCGTACGACAGCGGCGGCACGGAGTTCCTGTACTCCGTGATCGACAGCACCACCCTCTCGGTTCGCGATCTCACGATCGCGGGCTTCTACGGCGATAATTCGGGTGGCTACGGTGCACTCTACGGCGTCGACTTTGTGCTGGATCGAGTGCGCATGCACCACAACGGCAGCCAAGACGGCGATGGCGGCGCGATCTGGGCCAACTCGGTGATCGCGCGAGATAGCATCTTCGAAGACAACTACGCCAGCGAAAATGGGGGCGCAATCAGCAGTAATGACCTCACCCTGCTGCGCACCACCTTTAGGCGCAATGTTTCCGGCATGAGCGGTGGTGCATTTACCGCGGATGGTGTTATCTCAATTACAAAGAGCGACTTTATCGATAATGAAACGTATGACCAGGGTGGAGCGGGATACATCACGGACGGCTCAACGGTGCTCATCGATCACTCGCGTTTCCGCGGCAATCTAACCGATGATGGGCATGGTGGTGCGATTCAGCTGCTCGAAAGCACATCAACGGTTCGCTATAGCTCGTTCACGGCCAACGACTCGGGATCGTCGGGCGGTGCTGTGAGCACCCTTGGCGGCACACTCAAGGTGATTTCGTCCCGCTTCTATAACAACGAGGCATCCGGAAATGGTGGTGCGATAAAGAGTGACATTCAGAGCGCGCTGACCGTCGTTCGCTCGCACTTCTTCGGCAACTCGGCGGGGTATGCTGGCGCACTCTTTGAAGTCGGCGTCGCCACTCCTCCGTTGATCCGATTCAACATCTTCAGCACGAATACGTCGATGACGGGCGGAGGTGGCGCCATCGCTGTTGACGGTGGCGATATTGCGGGTGGTGCGGGGCCAAACCTACTCGGCATCACCAGCAACAACTTCATCAACAACACCTCGGCACTTGGAGCAACAATCGAGGTGCAGCAGTGTGATCCAACCGCCCGGGCGAGCGTGCGTGCCATCACACTCGGTAATCGAATTGTGCGCAAGGCCTCAGCCGCCATTGGCCCCAAGGTTCGCTTCGCCACCATCCCCTGCGAACCTAGCTGATCAACGAAGAACCCCCTCGGCACGCATCGCTGCGACCGAGGGGGCTTCTGCTCCACGTGGAGCGCGCTGTTGTGTGCGGTTGGCTTACTTCGCCGTGATGCGGCGGTAGAGCACTGAGCCCGACGCGTA